>Ga0208695_1000746_pt1 | contig 32354 bp, 29 predicted proteins | sample AD_UKC111_MetaG_FD_184449 | JGI IMG/M metagenome (GOLD analysis project Ga0208695, IMG submission 184449) | Active sludge microbial communities of municipal wastewater-treating anaerobic digesters from Hong Kong - AD_UKC111_MetaG (SPAdes)... | ecosystem: Engineered > Bioreactor > Anaerobic >...
AGTACCTTTATTAGTCATGCCTTCAGGTACTAAAACCATATAGGCAGAGGCTCCATGTCAATGGCAAATCGGAAATAACGAAATATATTTTTTATACTAAATGCGACAACTTGCTTGACAAACTCCGATAGTATTAACGTAGCTAAGGAAACGGAGAAATGAACGTGTTTATATTAGGATGATTTTGATGAACAAATCATTTATCGGCCGTTTGGCAATTATTTTTGGCAGTTTGGTTTTATCTTTACAATTATACGGATTGAAAATCATACAGGTTCTTATGAACTTTTGCCGTATACTTCTATATTTTTATGGTTTATTGCCATTTATTCAACAATCTTTACATATAAATATTTGTTTTTTAGTGGTTTATTTACAGGTGTTGCCGGTATTTACATTGGCGAAATGGATGATGCACCTGGTGCTGCACTAATTGGTATACTGTTGATGATGGTGCTGTTTACGCTTGGAGCAAGGACTGTTTGGCGCAGACGCTGATTGTATATAATTCAAATTTTACGTCGTATAAGTAACATATTAGGTAATAAAATTTTATACCATGAAAGGGTGTTATAGTGAATTTTTATAAAATAATTATCTATTTGTTTATGTTGCTGCCAATTTTTCATCTTATTTTAATTGGAATGATATTAAGAAAAAGCAGTGGTAAAATTTCAGTAAAACTAATTTCCATTTTTAAAATATTAACTGTTGAGATTATAATCTTTTTACTTTCCATAAATGTACCTATACCTGATGGTGGGATAATGTTTTATTTTATTTTTGCGCTTATTATTGGGATACCGGTATTAATTTATCAATTCAAATATTACAAGAATTTTTTATATGATAACCGGCAGTTTAAAATGACAATATCTTATTCAATTTGGGTGGTAGCAGTTATTATTGGCTTGATTTACTGGTTTGCTTATTATATTGCCAATCCATTGTTTGGATAGTTGTCGTAAGTTAATATAATAATCTATCTCTATGTAATATGTAAATTGCAGCCAGGCTGATATTGATGGAATATCAGCTATATTATTATATATAACATAAAATATTTGATTATTGTATTGACATTTTGGTCTATATAGTATAGACTTAACTTAAGGTCGATAAAATGTAGACTTAAGGAGGTCGCTTATGAATACATATAAACTTACGGAAAGCGAAGAAAAATTTGCTGATTTAATATGGATGAAGGAGCCTATTGGCTCAGGTGAACTTGTGAAGATATGTGAAAAAGAAATGAATTGGAAAAAGTCTACTACATATACAGTCTTGAAAAAACTGTGCGATAAAGGAATATTTAAAAATGAGAATGCTCTTGTTTCATCTTTGATAAAAAAGGATGAATATTACTCAAAACAAAGCATACGTTTCGTTGAGGATACCTTTGGAGGCTCATTGCCGAAATTTCTGACATCTTTTATTAGCGGTAAAAAATTAAGTGAACATCAAGCAGAGGAATTGAAAAGATTGATTGATGAGCACAAGGAGGCAGACTAGTGGAAAATTTATTCTTAACCGTTTTAAATATGAGCCTCAAGGCAAGCTATGTAATTATTTTTGTAATAGTGATTAGATTATTTTTGAAAAGATTCCCTAAGGTTTATTCCTATGCATTGTGGTTTGCAGTGCTGTTCAGACTGATATGTCCATTTTCCTTTGATAGTTTATTTAGCTTAATTCCTAAAAGTGTAAATATTCCGCAGGATATTGCTTACTCCCCAAAACCTGAAATTAACAGTGGCATAGCAGCGATTGACAGTGCAGTAAACAATGTATTGCCACCGCCCCTTAATGCGGCTGCAAGTGCTAACCCTATGCAAATATGGATTGCAATTGGAGAAGCAATCTGGCTTATCGGTATAGCGGTACTTATCATTTACAGTGTTTATGCAACTGTAAAGCTATATCGAAATTTAAGGTTTGCAAAACATTTAGAAGATAATATTTACATAATTAATGGATATAAAACACCATTTGTTTTTGGTATAGTTAATCCAAAGATTTATCTTCCTAACCATCTTACAGAAAGTGAAAAGTCCTATGTATTATTACACGAACAGACACATATCAAGAGATTAGACCACATTGTAAAATTAGCTTTCTTTATAGTTACATGTATACACTGGTTTAATCCTCTTGTGTGGATTGCTTTTTACTTAATGGGCGAAGATATGGAACTGTCATGTGATGAAAAGGTAGTAAAACAAATGGGAAACAGTATAAAAAAGGAATATTCATCTTCACTTCTCTCCATGTCTACAGGTAGGAGAATTTTAGGAGGAAGCCCTATAGCATTTGGCGAAAATAATACCGAAGGCAGGATTAAAAATATTCTTAATTACAAAAAGCCATCATTGTGGGTTTTAATCGTTGTTTCAATAGTTATTGTTATATTTATTATAGGATTAATAACCAATCCTAAGTCTGATGAAGCGACCACCTGGGATAGAAGACCAATGATTATGGTAAATGGTGAGTTATATTTGGATACAGGTAAAGAAATTCCTGTTGAAATTGATGAAAGTGCTATTATCGGAGAAATTTCTTCTTCGGTAGACCAATCGGAAAAACCGACAGAAGAAGGCCAAACAAACTTTGGAAATATAGGTGCAAAATATGCACATTTTGAAGATAATATTGTTGTTTTGATTAATAATGAATGGGTTCTTTTTGAGAAAGAAATTAATAGAATAAAAGAAGAAGATAAAAAAAGATTTTATATTATGACAGCAGATGACGGTGCTCCCATTGGTTGTGAATATGGAACTACACTTGAAGCAGGGCAAATTGACACACTTGAAATGCTATCTATGTTGGAAGAACTACAAGGTTTTGTGTTTGATGAAGAATATGTTTCTGAACAATATATTGAGTTTCAGTTTTTAGATGAAGAGCCAAAGGAAATTAATTTACAGTATATAGCAAAAGATGGGTTGCAAACCGAATACCCTATTGACAATGAAACATATAGAATAAAAGTGCCTGTTAATGTTGGTGTTCATAGTTTTTTTGCTGATATTACATGGGATAATCAAGAAAAAGAAACTGTATTTTTTGATATAACAATTAGAGCAAAGGAACATAAAAACTATGATAAAATAAGTACTTACTTGAAAGAGGAATCCATTAATGCTTTTTCTCAATATTACGAGATATTAGATTTTATTATCTCTGATTATCAGGAAGAAGTTGTGGATGGAAATGTAGAAGCTATATTTTCTTATAATATTATTCACAAAAATTATGACAGAGATCCGGATACTGTACAATACATAAAGGAAGCCAAAGAACGGGGCGACAAGTACTATCAAACCTATTATGATGAATATTTACAGCCTCAAAATATGAATTTTTATTTTAAGGCAGTTATTATAGATGAGAATGACAATATAAATCTATATACAAGGAATGTGGCAATAGAATCTGATGAATGGCACCAAGTAGAAATGTCTGATTTTGTTATAAATAAAATTACAGAAGAACACGAGTCAGAAAAGATAAATCCCAATGAGCCAATAGAGAACAGCATTGCTGAATACATTTCCTATAATTATGAGGACAGGTCAATATATATAGCCGGATTAAAAATTTTTGAAGAATTCGGCTCAGAAGAATTTGGCTTTTCCAATGAAGGTAGTGCCAGAATTATAAACGATGACAATGCGATTGAATTTCATCTAACCATAGGTACAGGACTTGTACCCGGTGCTGGCTCTATTACCGGCCCGGATGTGTATTTTAAGATGGATATAGGCACAAAGAAAATTGTTGAAAAAGAGTTTATTCCGGCTCCAAACTATGCTGAAGCGGCTAAGTTTAATCCTGAATATATCAACCCTGATTCCATTCAGTATAGTGAAAAAATTATTGAACTTAGTAATGAACGCATAGTTGAAATTGGAGAGTATTTAACTGAGTTTATTATGGAAATTGAATCAAAATTAGATTACTTTACATATGAAGATTAGCCACTCTTTACCGGCTTTTATGAATTGGCATTTAATGAAAATAAGTAGTATTATACGTCTTTAAAAGGAGATCAAATAATGAGAAAAAAGTTTATAGTTATTGCATTAATCTTGATTTTACTATGGGTTTTTGCATCTTGTACGAGACCAGAGAATAAAACAGAAATCTATTCTTTTAGCGGAGAAAATGAAAATATAGCAATAAACAATGGCTTAATTATTGTAACTGATGATTTGGAAAAATTTATTGGAGGCGATTTATCATTTAAAGGTAAAGAGCCATTAGATGTTAAGGATTATTTTGAAAAGTTCTTTTTTTACAAAGACGGTAATGAAGAAATTATTTTTAATAATGCTACTACAACAGTAGGTGCTACTGTAGGTCAACATATATCTTCAGAACTTGGTTCAATAAGTTCGGAAAACTTATTCTATAATAATGATTTGGAGTTAATAAAAGAGTCGCTAAAATTTTTAATAAGTGGAAAATTGATGAATGGCAAAGGCTTTGAATATGATTTGACTCTTGTTGTGAAAAAGGTTTATTAAACCAGTATAGCTAATAGTTTTGATTTTTATTAAACTTTACTGTTTCCACTTAGTAATTTGCTTTTAACAATTTCAATTTGCTCATCTGTGAAAGGTGTTTCTGCATCAATATGAATGATTTTATCAGTAAAAACTAATATATATTCACCGCTAAACAGTTTTCCATTTGCTTCTTCGTAATAGAAAGCATAGGCTTTTTCGGTGGAAAAAACAGCGTTGTCAAGGGTTTCAAGTTTTCTGTCTGACCAGTCATTAAGCTTTGTTAAATCGGATACAACAATATTCTTGACAAATTCAAATTTAGGCTCATATATACTATATTCAAGCTCCGGTGGAGCATTCTTCATTGGGGGACTGGTCTGAGAATAATGATTTCTATGAAGCAGAGGGGTGTTTTCTTCGTCTGCTTCATAAGAATAGTATTCAAAATCAATATGCCCATATAAATCCTCACAAGTAAGTGGGATTTTGTCGCTATAAAGGCGATATTCTCCAACGGTGGTGTATGGTTTATTCGACCTTTCTGAGAAACTAAACCGAGGAATAGAATAAAACATAAATCCAAGATACAAAACACCGGTTAGAATAAGAAGTGAAGTTGAGATTATTTTATTTGCGTTTGCAGAAAATTTGCGTCTTTTCAGCAATGTAATTGAGCCCCAAAAAACAAGAGCAAACAGTGGTAACTGCGCCACAGAAAGAGCAATTATGCCAAAAGCTGTGTTAGTTGACAGATGGATAAACATATACCCAATAAGTGAAAACAGGAATATAAGATAACCTATTTCAAAATATCTTCGGGTTTTACTAAAATTTTCAATGATAAAGCCACCCATATCAACAGATTTTTTGGATTTATTGTACCACATAAAGTAATTAATTAGAGTATATGATGAATAGAGAATAATGCTAATAAACATTAGCAAGGCAGCTAAATCTATATTGCTTGACAGAAAATCCGTGGGATTCCGCTTCAAGCTGTTAAGTCGTAAAAAAAGATTTAATGCAAAAACTAGAAGCATTAAAAGTTGTGATATCACAAAGCTTTTCTTCATACATTTGTGAATATTTTCAAGCTTTTCTTTCTCGTCCGTTTCAAATTCCGGAGGGTTCTCAAGGGAAGAACAAAATATTTGCATTTGATTATACTCGCAAACAAAATCCCATCCTGCTGCCTTTGCGTAGTCAAAATAGGTCTGCTGATTGTCGGTGGGGTGAGGATTAAAAACCGAGCCCTCGGCAAAATATGTGACGGTGTATTTAAGGTTTTGAGGTTCAGTTTTCTTAAATGTCCAAAAATAAGGTCCCATTTTTTCTAAAACAAGTCCTTTTTTCGCATAGAGCTCCAGCTTTTTTTCGATCTCTTTGTAGTAATTATAATTCATAAGCATGAGTCTTTTTGTATTTTTCATTTATATCACCTTTTTCATAAATCTTTCGTAATCCTCTGTAAGTTTGTGAAGCCGGGTATACTCTTTTCTTAACATTTCTCGACCCTTATCTGTAATAATGTAACTCTTTTTTCGGTTTTCTATATTAGTTAGCGTGATGAAACCTTGAGATACAAAGTTGTCAAGTAGTGTATACAGCGTTCCGGGACCTACCGTCACCCGCTGTTCGGTCATTTCTGATACCATCTTCATAATATCCACCCCACAACACTCACTTTGCAGACATAACAGTATGTAGAACATCTGCTCTGTTAATGTTTGATATTTCTCTCTCGGCATTTATATCACCTCCGCAAATATCGAATATCAATAATTCATATTTTTAGTATACATCGAATATCGATATTGTCAATAGCTTATATAGAATCCTAAATATATTTAAAAATTTAATTTTAAAATAGTGGGTATGGCTGAACTGCCATATGGGGAACATTTCTTGTTTTAATTCTACGAAGAAGATATTAGAAGAGAAATAATCTCTGATTATACTCAGGAGAACAAAAATGAGTGACCAAATATATTGTTATCCCAATTCGGATGTGCCTATTAATAAGTTTTAATTGATTCACAGCGTCTAAAGGTAGTATTATTTTCATGCACGGATAAATTAATGAGGAATCTGGTATGTGGTTTTATTATAATATTCAACTGCTGCAACAAAGTGACTTGATACTTCTATTGTATTTTTGTGGAACAAATTGGGTAACGAAATCGTCTATTTATAATGAATATTGCATGGAGGCAAGTATGAAAAGCAAAGTTTTTCTATTAATAGTTTTAGTTGTTATATTAAGCTCTTGTTCATTTCAAACCGATGAAAAGGTGAGTGATAAAAATGATTTAGATACTATTGGAGAATTAAATGATGAAAATACAGATGAAGAGCTGAATAATGTAATTACAGAAGAAGAACTGAATAGTAAAGAAAATCATGCAGATATTTTGGACAGAATAATTAATGATATAAAAAATAAATTAGAAATATATAAAGATATTAAATTAGCAGACATTAAAAAAATACAAGATACTTATTATGTAGTTGTAAAAGTAAATGAAGCTGAAATGACAGACCATGATTCTATGTTGTGGAAATACGACATGTTACCGGAATTGCTGCTTACAGGTAATGCAATTGATATATTATCGATGGACAATTATTATTTCGTAAGTTATCGTGAAAGCTTGCAATACGGCACTAAATACACTATTACCATGTATGACCACTATGATGAAAATTATGAAAAAGTTATTTATGAAGGGGGTTTTTCAAAATTCACTTTCAGCCCAAACAACGACTACATGTATATTCAAAATGATAATGAGGTAATAATACTCGATAAAGATTATGAAATTTTATTTAAAAATAAGTTGTATAACAATGCTGAAAATATAGAAGATGGTCACTATGTAGATATGCAATTTATCAGCTGGACAAAAGATAATAAAAAACTATGGGTTGCAACGGGTTATCATGCTTATGTAATGACATTCCATCTCATAGATATCGAAAATTCAACTCAAGATACATTTTTTACCGGTGAAAGCTACGGAGTATCAGAAATTGCTTTAGATCCTGATAACAGCTGCATTGTTTACAGTACAAAACCGGAATTTTATGAAAGCAGCGCATATGAAGAATTTAACAATAATCAAACAATAGTTTATCTGTATTTTCTTAATTTAGTAACCAATGAGAAAATTGAGATTTCCAAATCGGTAACAAGAGGCTTCAGACCTAAATGGGTCAACAATAAAATATTTGAATATAATCATCCTGACGGATTTATGAGATTAACCTTTAATATTGATAACTATTATTTAAATTCGGGTAAGGAGAACCCTGAAAATGAGGAAAATTTATGGCAGTATGTAGAAGGCATAACACCTTTTGTAAATAATAAAGATGGCAATTGGTATTATAATGAAACCACATACAAAATTAATCTTAAAATACCATCCATATATCATTTAGACTCTCCCGGGGTTTATTTTTACTGGAGGGAAGATGGTAAGGGCTGTTATATATCATTGACAAATTATATATATGAATTTGATAAGAATACATCTTTTGTTGAAAATGTAAAGAATATATATTTTCTTAATAATTCTTATATAAATGAAAACATATTTGATAATGTAATAATTGAAGAAGGAACTACTGATAATGGCTATAAATATGTTTATTTTGCGGATGATATTACTGATTATTCCAATGACAGGGTGCTATCCTATATATTTGTTCAGTTAGATGATTATGCAATATGCAGATTAGATTATGCTTTGTTTTCTGAGGATTTTGGAAAATTTGATGCTGATGTAATAATTAATTCGATTACCCATACATTAACAGAGGGACGTTTCAGGGATGAATTTTTCACTGTCTATAATGATGACGCAGTCAATTTAGTTAATTTTAAAGTTCCCTACTTTTATATCCAAAATTATCGCGGTGAATACTATTACGAAACTTCTGAAAAGAAAGGCAGCTTTTATCCTTTGGATTATTTCATAGATAATAAGGAAGAAATTACACTTTACATTCAAGATACCGATACTGAAATTGAATATATGGGAGAAATTACAGAAGGTTATACAAAAAATGGATATAAATATTCATACTATGTAGAAAAAGAAACAGTATCTTATCAGCCTTATGGAACAGAAAAATGGGAGGAAGTTACGCGATTTATAACAAATATATCCGTCAGATTAGATAAATATTCAGTACTAAAAATGAAATATGAACTATCAGAAGAAGATTTCAGTTTATTTGATGTAAATGAAATTTTAGATTCTGTACAACTCAAATAATGCTTATATAAATAACAAAAGGCTCCTAAATATATTTTTAAGGAATTTGAATTTTAAAGAAGATATAGGGGGTATCGGCTGAGTACCATGTGGGGAACATTTCTTATTTTAATTCGTCTGAATAGGTGACAGCTAGTTATGAATAAAGGAAAAAATTAATTATATAAAGGCAGGAAAAGCTATGAAAAAAATCTATCGCACTAAATTTAATGTATTTATTGTAGTGCTTATTTGCGTTTTTTTGTTTAACATAATTGTATATGCTAATTCAGCACCAATTTATATGCCGGACTATCCTTCAACAGGAATATTTTCGGTAGATGAAAACACTCCGATTGAAGTGTTAAAGGAAAATTTGCTGTTTGATTTTACCGAAGAAGATGACGATACCTATTCTCCAAAGGCCAAGGTCATTGCAACCTATGAAATGCAAAATTCTTCAAATGAGGATGTTTCAGTATATATGGCATTTCCTTTCATTGAAAGATTCAGCGAGTTTTCACCTGATGAAATTATTATCACTGCAAATGATGAAATTATTCCCTATGATACCTATTTAGGTGAAACAATTAACAATTCAATGAATCCTTTTCAGGAACCTGAAAATACTGACTTTAATATTGAGAAAATTATAAAATCTATTACAGATAAAAAGTATACCGCTAACAATTTTAAAGAAAATGAAAGAGGTAAGCTTTACAGGTTTAAGGTATCTTCTGCTGATGACAAAATAAATTTCGCCGTGAGCTTTGATTTTAATCATGAAAAAACCAAAATTATTTTAAATGGTTTTAATCGCTTTGAACGAAATGAAAATAATATCAGAGTTGCTTCCGGCACAAGAGAAGAAGAGACAAGAGAGATCTATGTATTAGGTGAAGATATTAGTTTTGATATTAAAGGTTATACAAGCGGAAATCTTGAGGAAGAAACCGATAAATTTGAATATGAAATAATAACAGAAGAAATAGATGTAGAAACATTCCTGAAAAATTATGCGGCTTATTATTTGAATAAATATGCTGATAACCTTGAGGAGATGGCAAAGGGACAAATATCAGAAATCCAGTTGTATAACCTTTACGCAGAGTCTTTGGATAAATACTTAGACAGGAATTTAGGAGTTTGTACCGAAGGTGATATTATGTCTGAAACCTGGGTGCCACGCATAATTACATTAGTCTATTCTGTGAATTTTCCCCAGAATTCTAAAAAGGAAATAAGTGTGAGCTACAAAACGAATGGAACGATGGATAGGCGGGAAACGGCAGAACCTCAATTTACATATGATTATATTTTAAATCCGGCAAGCAATTGGAAAGGATTTAAAAACTTAAATATTAAAATCATAACTCCGGAGGAAGCTCCTTATATTGTTAACAGCAGCATTGAATTAAATAAAGAGGATAATAATGTTTATACTGCTTATTCAGAAGAATTACCGGAGGAAGACTTTTCCTTCACGCTTTACTCAAAGGAAAAAGTCACATTATCAGACAGAATTGAAGGATATTTAAACAGAACTTTCGGGTATTTCACACCTATAGTAATAGGTTTTGTGTTATTAATTGCTGTTATTGTAATTCTTCTTATTGTTAAAACAAGAAAAAGAAAATAAAAATATTTAATTTCATAAAATATTATCGTTGACAAAATTGGTTTATCGTAGTAAACTTATCGCAATAGGTCTATTACAGTAAACCAATGGAGGTATCAGATGGAGGAATTTAGACTTTTTGATGCGGAATACAAGTTTCTAGATATAATTTGGGAGTCTGAGCCCATAAATTCCACTGAATTAGCTAAGGTTTGTTTTAACAGGTTAGGCTGGAAAAAGTCTACAACTTTTACTATGATAAGAAAGTTATGCGGCAGGGGCATCTTAAAAAATGAAAATGCTACGGTGACATCTCTTATAAAACGTGAGCAGGTGCAAAAATATGAAAGCGAAGCACTTTTGGAAAAAACCTTTGACAACTCTTTACCGGCCTTTATGGCTGCATTCCTGCAGGGTAAAAAACTTTCCAAGAAGGAAGCTGAAGAATTGAAGAAAATGATAGAGGAGGCTTCTAAATGAGCAGATTGTTCTTGACTGTATTAAATATGAGCATAACAGGCAGTTTTGTTGCTTTGGCAGTTATGATTGCAAGGCTTCTTTTGAAAAGAGCACCGAAGGTTTTTTCTTACGCACTTTGGGCTTTGGTATTTTTTCGCTTAATATGTCCGTTTTCATTTGAAAGTGCAGTAAGTTTAATGCCTGCCGACAAGGAATACATACCTCAGGAGATTGTATACACGCAAAATCCTGCCATAAATACAGGTATAAAAATGATTGATATAACAGTGAATAATTCTATTGAAGAATTATTACCGCCGGTAAATCAAACAGCAAGTGTAAACCAGGCCGGAGTTTTAACGGAAATAGCTGCAATAATTTGGCTGGCGGGAATTGCAGTACTTTTATGCTATGGATTCATTACATATTTCAGATTAAAACAAAAACTTTCAACTGCAACTTTAGTGCGGGATAATATTTACGAGACGGACCGCATAAACACTGCTTTTGTAATGGGTTTTATCAGGCCAAAAATCATTATTCCTATAAATTTATCGGAAAATGAATTTGATTATATTATTAAGCATGAGGAGACACACATCAGGCGTATCGACTATATAATCAAGCCTCTTGCATTTTTGGTTCTTATCATTCACTGGTTCAATCCTCTTATATGGCTTTCATATTTCTTGATGACAAGGGATATGGAAATGTCATGTGACGAGAGCGTTATGAAAAATACCGGGGAAGATATTCGAGTAAATTATTCAAGCTCTCTTTTTGCTTTTTCCGCTAAGCAAAGCGGACTATTAAGTCCATTGGCTTTCGGGGAAGGAAATGTAAAAAGCAGAATAAAAAATGTTCTTAATTATAAGCAGCCATCTTTTTGGATTATACTTTCGGCGGTTATTATTATTTCCATTGTCTTGATATTATTTGGAACAGATCCGCAGAAAGCATCAGGGGAGTCAGTAGAAAATAGTCAAAAGCAGGTTATAGATCCTGAACTAATATATAAAAATGAAACCCTTGGATTTTCTATATATTTTCCGGAGGAATGGAAAGACAAATATATAATAGAGGAATCAGATAATCATATTTCTGTATTCGATAAACAAATATATGACACCGGTCAAGGAGGATTCCTTTTTACCATAAACCGTACAATAGGCGAAATGATTACACAAAAGGACATGAATATGGAACCGGTACCTACAAAAATTATTTTGCAGGGCAACGGATATACTTATTTCTACCGTCTTCCCACAGACATAAATTATCCGGTGAATGACGAAGAACTAGCCAGGCATTATCAAGAAATGAGCAGTCAAATAGATTATGCACTTCAGGGAATTTCTTTGTTGGGGGAACAAAGGCCGAAGGCAGTAAATGAAGGTTTCAAAGTGGTGGGATCAAGTTATTTTACTGCTGAAATACCTGATGAATGGGATATAAAACCCTTTGAGCATCTGCCGGTTTGGGATATATATGAGGGAGAGAATCCGGTTGGTATGATTCAAATGCTGCCATATAAAACAGAGGAAAACACAAAAGATATTTATGGCAATTCAATAATAGAGTACCTCTATGATGAGGAAGCACAACGTAAAATGAGTATTACTCTGTTCAGCGGGTATGCGGATGGAAGTGTAATGGAAAAGATTAAAAGGAGCTTTAAATTTGCAGGCGGGCCCTTTAATGTTATCGACCTGGAATCTGCAGCAAATTTATATATAGCCGGAGGATGCAAAAAAGTATTCGGGACTATTGATTCCTTTATAGTTGAAAAAGGCAGGCCGGTGGCTGTCACTGTAAATGTGATGAAATTTATACCTGATGGTCCTGATGGCAATAATCCTAACGGATTCAGGATTGAGGATTTAAAATATACCGAAACCTATATAATTGAGCATGGAGTCAATGTAGCAGCCCTTGCACCACCGAATTATAACTCATATGAAATGTATTACATGCCGCTATTAGATGAAAATTTTGTTAATAATTACGATTACAAAAATTTATTCTTTGATTTTATCCTAGGAAATGACGGGAAATTATTAGTTGTATTAGGACATTATATACCCTAGATCAGCTTGACCATAGCAATAAACAATGGCTTAATTATTGTAACTGATGGTATGGAAAAATTTACTGGAGGCGATTTATCATTTAAAGGTGAAGAGCCGTCAGATGTTAAGGATTATTTTGAGAAGTTCTTTTTTTACAAAGACGGTAATGAAGACAGAGTGGCTGATATAGATTAATTCCATATCAGTCATTTTTATATTAAATTAAATTTTTTTGGTTTGAGTAAGAATTCGGGTTTGAGGAACAAATATGATAAATTTACGTCTTATATGTATATCAATTTGTTTGTTACAGGAGGAAAAGGCATGAAAAAATCAAGGTTTAAGAAATTTGCTCTTGTAGGATTGACTTGTACAATCATATCTACAAGTGCCATATTTGCTTTAACGGACAATTTTGATGCAAACACAAAAATAAGGATGCAGATAAACAATGAATGGGTGGATGCACAAAATCTTTATATTGAAAATGACCGTACAATGGTTCCATTGGACGGTTTCATAGAAGAATTAGGTTTGAAGACTGACAGTGATTTAGCAACAAACAAGGTAAAAATATATGACGAGGATTTAATAATTATTTTAACAATTGGTAACAATATCGCCACGGTTGCAAAGATCATAAGCGGTGAAATAATTGAGGAAACTTATAACCTGGATGCAGCACCTAGAATAATAAATAATCAAGTATTTGTTCCCATACGCTTTATAGCAGAAACTTTAGGGATGCAGGTAAGCTGGGACGATGCATTGCGGGCAGTTAAAATAGAAACCTTATCCGATATAAGCATTGAGAGACCTATGGATTTTGAAGTTTTGGATTATCAGGCATTTATGGATAATGAATTGCTGAAAAATTTCTATGAAAATAATTATATGACAAAGGGAATTTATTCATTGGCTGACGGAGAATGGATGTATGTATTGATAGCTGCAGGGGAGAAACCGACAGGAGGATATGATTTGACCATAGACAGTATAACGGAAGTAACAAAGGGTACTGCATATATTCATGCGACTTTGACTTCTCCCGAGGAAGGCAGCATGGTGACCCAGGTGTTAACTTATCCTGCTCTTATAGTAAGGTTCAACAAGGGCGACATTACTGATATTTTATGGGATTTATCAGGTGATGTTTCTGAACCTGAAACAGATGAACAAGAAAATTTACTGATAGTTAATTTGGTCAAGAGTTTTGGAGAAAAACTAAAAATGGTTTCTCTGTTGGCACCTGAAGACATGGTTAAAGACAGTATAAAAGAATACTACGGGGAATTTGTTTCACCGGAACTTCTTGAAAAGTGGCTGAATGATCCGGCAAAGGCTCCCGGGCGAACAATTTCCAGCCCGTGGCCGGAACGCATAGATGTTTTATCGGTTGAAAAATTATCAGATGATGAATATGAAGTAAAAGGAAACATAATTAAAGTAACAAGTGTTGAATTGGCAGAAGGAGGCATAGCTGCCAGCAGGCCTGCAAAATTTTTAGTAAGAAATATAGATGGAAAATGGCTGATAGATGATATAAAATTAGGGGATTATATCGACCTTGTATATGACAATAAAGATTACGGGTTTTATTTTACATTACCCAAAAGCTGGATAGGATACAGTGTAATTGAAGGTAAGTGGGAAGGCCTATCATTAACAGAATCAAAAGAAAACCAATCCGGTCCTATAATTTATATAAGGCATCCTGAGTGGACCGAAAAAACCCCCAGACAGGATATTCCCGTAATGGTATTTACCCAGGACCAGTGGAAATCCCTCAATAATATGGAATTCAGCGTGGGTGCGGCACCCATCGGCCCAAGCAAATTAGGAGAAAATACAACCTATGTATTTGCCTTGCCTGCAAGATACAATTATGAATTTATGACCGGATTTGAAGAAGTTGAGGAGATATTGGAAAATAACCCCCTTCAGGCATATGAAGTTAACTGATTCTTTATAATTTCGGGGACAGACTTAAATAAGGTCTGTCCCCGGTATTAGAATGATAGAATGCTATTCGATAGGTTCCAGGCTTGCTTGAAAATGACGAAGTATTTTAGGTTCCCAAGTGATCCTGTATCCTTTAACACTGGCTGCTCTTTCTTTTATTGCTATTAAAGCTTCCGCCATTATATCGAAATGAGCTTGAGTATATACTCTTCTTGGAACTGCCAGCCTTGTAAATTCAAATTCAGATTTTAACTGTTCTCCTGTATCAGGATCGTTTCCTAACATATATGAACCTATATCGCAAGATCTGATTCCTGCTTCTTTGTATAATTCAATTGCTAAAGCTTGTGCCGGGAATTCATAATAAGGAATATGCGGGAACATAGCCTTTGCATCTATGAATAATCCGTGTCCGCCAACCGGCGCTTGATATGCTATACCTGCATTGTCTAATTTTGCTGCTAAGTATTCCAATTGTCCTATCCTATATCGTAAGAAATCTTCATCAAGACCTTCATATAGACCAATTGCCATTGCTTCCAAATCTCTGCCGGATAATCCGCCGTATGTTGTAAATCCTTCAAATGAAATACAATTGGCTTTCACTTTTTGGTAAAACTCTTGATTGTCTTCCTTGATTCCTATCAAACCGCCCATATTAATTATTGCATCCTTCTTAGCACTCATTGTAAAGAAATCCGCATAGCTGAACATTTCTCTTGTTATATCTTTTATTGACCAGTCTTTGAATTCTTCTTCCCTTTGCTTAACAAAGTATGCATTTTCAGCAAATCTGGCAGCATCGATATCTAATGGAATATTATATTTCTTACATACAGCCGATACATCTCTCATGTTCTGAACTGATACAGGCTGTCCGCCGGCTGAGTTATTGGTTATAGTCATTACAACTACACCTACATTTTCTCTTCCAAGCTCGTTAATAAGTTTTTCTAACTTTTCAACATCCATATTTCCTTTAAAGGGAGCCCTTAAAGCAGGATCCTTAGCTTCTTCCACTACACAATCAATTGCTCTTGCACCGGCAATTTCCACATGAGCCCTGGTTGTATCAAAGAACATATTTGCAATGGCGTATTTACCTTTGGATAACAAAATCGGGAAAAACACTTTTTCTGCAGCGCGTCCTTGATGAACCGGCTGAATGATTTTGTATCCGAATATGTCCTGGCCGGCTTCAATAAGCTTGTAATAACTAGTTCCGCCGGCATATGATTCATCTCCGAGCATAACTCCCGCCCATTGGTACGAGCTCATAGCATTTGTACCGCTGTCTGTCAATAAATCGATGTAAACGTCTTCCGCTTTAAGATTGAACACATTATAATTTGCTTCTTTAATCTTTTTTTCCCTCTCTTCACGAGATAACATTTTGAGTGGTTCTACCATCTTAATTCTAAACGGCTCTGCTACATATTTAACATCCATATTGTTTTCTCCTTTTCAAATATTAGAAAACTCTTAATTACAATTTATCATTTTAATATAATTTTTGCAATATAGAATTGAGTTAATTCACGGTTAGCATTCATAAAAAATTGGGGACATTCCTTATGACACTAGTCCTATCCCCTTGTCATCTCGTCTTGTCTTCATAATTGTGTGTTGAAATATTTCCGGCAAGTAATATAATGAAAAAAGGAAGCCCCATAGACTGTGCTAAATCGGTGGGAGTGCTCTTAGCCCACATAATTTAAGACACTACCTGAATTATTGAATATTTTAAATCCCGGATAAAAAATTATATAATAAAGGAATATAATGAAAAATACAAAAAAATTATTTATCATCATCCTGTGTTTAATTATATTAGTTTTTGCAGGATGCAGTAAAAACACTGAAGATAGTGCCCAGGAAACTGCAAAAGATTTTGTTATGGATTTATACACCGTAAATGATATAGAAATTGAGAATTATAAATCCTTATTAAGTTTAAACCCTTTAGAAGCAATGGATTTATATGATGAAGTACAAATTAATGATGAGGTATTAAAATCATTAATGACTGATAATGCATATGAAAGAATGCTTAAGAACAGGGAAAATTTAAAATTCACTGAGATTTGCTACAGAAAGAATTATACCATGCAAGCTTCCGAAATCAAATTAGCAGAACTTAATACTAATACAGAAGCAAGTGAAGCGGTTTATAATTTTGAAGTACAAATAAATCTGATTTCCGGTGATGGCAATGAGTCTGCATCAATAGCGAAAGGAACCATAGAGCTTGCAAAAATAGACAACAGTTGGAAAGTTGCGGGATATAGATATATACTTCCGGACTTGTTAAGAGATTTATAGTTGATTGAAGTTGAAATATTTAATACAGGGAGAATAAAGCAGCCATGTATTTGAGAAGACTTTGTATTTATGGTTTACTGGCAATTTTGTTTATAACCGGATGTAAAAATGTCGTCTTAGAAAATTCAACTGACTCACCTTCAATAATATTTGATAATAATGAACCTGTCGTTAACAAGCTTGTTAACAAAGAAGGAATGATTATCAAAGACAGATACTTGCCGCCGGAAGGATATACCAGGGTAGAATATGAAGTAGGGAGTTTTGCAGAATTTTTAAGGAATCAAAAGCTCAAACCCTATGGGGAAAAGGTTTTGTATTATGACGGAAGAAAGAAGCCTTCCGGGGGTATCTACGACAGCGTCTTCGATGTGGATATCGGTAACAGAGACCTCCATCAATGTGCAGATGCTATCATGCTTTTAAGGGCGGAATACCTTTATTTGCAAGGACGATATGATGAAATCAATTTCAACTTTGTGTCCGGCTTTAGGGCAGAGTATAGGAAGTGGATGGAAGGCTACAGGATCAGGGTCAATGGCAATGATGCGGAATACTATAAGGCTGCAGAACCCTCAAATACATATGAAGATTTCAGAAAATACATGGACATGGTTTTTGCATACTCCGGAACTCTCTCTTTGGAGAAGGAGTTAAAGAGCGTAAGCATTGATAACATGAACGCAGGTGATGTCTTTATAGTTGGCGGCAGCCCGGGTCATGCCGTAATAATCGTTGACATGGCAGTTAATTCCCATGGCGAGAAAATATTCTTGCTGGCCCAGTCCTACATGCCTGCCCAGCAAACCCAGATTCTGATAAATCCCATGGATGAGGATATAAGTCCCTGGTATTCATTAAAGGGAAAAGAAAAATTAATTACTCCCCAATGGACATTTGATTTGGATATGTTAAAAAGCTGGAATGACTAACAAACTAAATGGAGTATTTATACGAGGAGAATTTTGATGAACAAATCATTTATAGGCCGTTTGGCAATTATTTTTGGCAGTTTGGTTTTATCTTTACAATTATACGGATTGAAAATCATACAAGCTCTTGATATGCAAAAAGGCTCCTGGAAGACTAATCCTATGGATTATGCAGGAGAAGCCCCAGTATCTTTTGCATTGTTAATAACTATAGCTGTTATTTTTTATGGAATTTTTCATGTGCTTGATATTGATAAAATAAAAAAATATTTTAAGTATTAAGAATGATACAATAAGATATAAGAAAAACACCGGATAAATGAAAAAACATTTGACTGTGAGCAGCATCAAAGCGTATTGTTAAGATAGACTATGGTTATCATGGAGATAAATTATGAACTTTTACCGTATATTCCTATATCTTTTGGGTTTATTGCCTATTATGCAATTAATCCTATAATTTTTAATTTACATAAGAGATAATTTAAAAATATCTCATAAAATGGTAAATATATTTATATTATTAAGTATTCAGATTGTAATTTTTACGCTCTCTCAATTTTTTATTATCCCTGATGGCGGCATATTTTTATATTATATAGTTATAGATTTTATTGGTATTTTAACTATAGCATTAAGCTGGAATCTATTGAATAAATCAGGCAATGATAAAGAATTTATTTATAATAACTTAATATATTATAAAATTTGGCTGATAGCCATTGTCACAGGCATGATTTTATGGATAATGATTTATTCGGGTACAATAATTCAAATGTTATAAAATTTGAACAATAGTCATAATTTTAACAAATATACCAAAATTCGACAAATTTCCCAACCTGCTTAATATATAATATTAAAAGCACTGCTAAATTTTTTATTGCACTTAAATTAACATAACATATCCATGTTGGAGTTATTTTATGAGCAAAAATGATGCTTTTAAGCAAGAAGCAGGTTTTTATCGGATTTTATTTGAAAATATACCGATAGCAATTCAAATCAACCAGCTGATCTTTAATGAAACAGGAGAACCGGTTGATTATTTGCTTTTAGACGTTAATCATGCAGTTGAAAAACATATGGGATTCAACCGGGAAGAGATTGTTGGAAAAAGAATTAAAGAAATATATTCTGTTGTCGAAAAAGAATGGTTTACACGGTATGGCCAGGCAGTTAAAGCAGGAAAAGCTGACAGGTTTGAGATGTACAGTGAAGCACTTGGCCGGTGGTATGATGTACAAGTGATTCCGCTGGAAGGTCCGGATAAGTTTGGGATTTTTTATCAGGATATAACAGAATTAAAAAATAAAGAAGCATCAGAGAAAAAAGCTCTCATCGACCGTAAAATAATTGAAATAGAAAAAGAACATTATATGAGACTAGCGAAAGAAAAAGCTGCCTGGCTTCAAACCATAATGGATTTAATACCTGCCGGTGTCTGGATAGCGGATCCTGACGGAAAAGTGATTATGGTGAATAAAGAAGCAATTAATATGTACCGGGGCAATTCTTCAATTTCAGATGTTCCAAAAGAATATAATTCTTATAAAATATTTCTGCCAGATAGTGATGAACGTATATTTTTTGAGCCATACCCGCCTAAAGAATCTGTGATTGGTATGGTTTTAGATTTTGAACGGTTTGACGGTACGAGAGGTACCATGGTTGCTTCAACCGAAGCTATCAGTGACAAGGCCGGGAAAATTATCAATTATGTGGCTGTTGCAATGGATATTACTACCCTAAGACAAGCTGAAAAGGCTCTTGAAAAAAGCGAAAAAAATGCATTGGATTTGGTGGAAAAGCTTCGCCAGGTTGACCAAAACAAGAATGCTTTTATCAACAGGCTTTCCCATGAATTGAGAAATCCCCTTGCGTCAATTATGATGGCGCTGGAACTGATTGAAAAGACACCCTCCGGCAGTCAACAAGCTTTAAAGGCCCTTGATATTGTCAAACGTCAAAGCAAACTCCTTAAAAATTTAGTTGATGACCTTCTGGATGTAACCCGGATTACCCAGAATAAGGTTTGCTTAAAAAAGGATGTTTTAGAAATCAATAATCTTGTAGAAAAGGTTATTCAGGACTATCAGCCTCAATTCATTGAAAAAAATGTAAAATTAGAGTTTAAGTCCAGCTTGCCGATATATATGAAGGCAGATTATTCTCGTTTGACTCAAGCTATCGGCAACCTGCTCCATAATGCAGCCAAATTTACAAATGAGGATGATTTGGTTATTGTTTCCGTAGCACAGGATGCAGATTGCAGTGAAGCTGTAATCACCGTTGAGGATACCGGACAAGGCATGGACCCCAAGGATCAGCTGAATTTATTTAAACCTTTCATGCAGGCAGATAAACCCCTGGGTTTAAGACATGAAGGTCTTGGGCTTGGCTTGTCCATTGTTAAAGGAATTGTTGAGCATCACGGCGGCAGGGTTGAAGCATTCAGCGAAGGACTGGGAAGAGGCGCTAAGTTCACTATAAGGCTGCCACTTTAAAATATATTGTAAATCGGATTATTGGAGGGTATATTATATGTCAGAAGATTTGCTGAACATTTTAATTATTGAAGATAATAAAGATTTGGCTGATATTATGTGTGAGCTGCTTGCCTTATCAGGCCATAGAGTTTCAGTGGCTGACAACGGAACAGAGGGTATAGCTAAGGCAAGGGAACTTAGGCCGGACGCTATAATATGCGACATAGGTCTTCCGGATATGAGCGGGTATGAATTTGCTAAAATAATCAGGCAGGATAATGAACTAAAAAATACATATCTTATCGCTTCTACCGGTTATGCTCAGCAAGAAGATGTGGAGCGGTCAAGGGTAACAGGTTTCAACCGGCATTTGGCTAAACCTGTAAGCTTTGACACTTTGGAGACGATCCTCAAATGTGTAATGAAGAATGCTTACAGTGCCGGATGATAATCATTCTAAGTAGTGGAGAAAAGGTGATAGATTGATAAATATTTCTGATAAAATAAGGGATAAATTAAATGAGCTCCCCATGAAGCCGGGTGTCTATAAAATGATCGATAACAAAGGCAATGTGATTTATGTGGGGAAAAGCAAGATGCTGAACAAAAGGGTAAAAACATATTTTACTCATAATCCCGAGTGGGACAAGATTAAAAGAATGGTTCAATTGATTGATAATATTGAATTTATTGTGACAGATACTCATTTGGAGGCCCGCCTTTTGGAATGTTCTTTAATAAAGGAGTTAAAACCTGTGTTTAATTCCCAAATGAAGCATGACAGGGGATATGTCTATTTAAAGCTTGAAAACTATAATAAACACAGGGCCTTGTCAGTGGTGGAATCGAGAGAAGAAAACTCTTTCGGTCCATTCAGGAAAAGGTATTATTTAAATGAAACCGTCAAGAGCTTAAGGTATTTATACCCGATTGTTAAAAAGGATGATTCATATTTTTTTGAATATCACATCTTTCCGGTGACTATAGGTGAGTTTGAATTTAATGAAAACAGGAATTCTTTATATGAAATATTGACGAATGATTCGGAAGCCCGTATCTTTATCAATGAATTGGAAAAGAAGATGAAAAATGAAGCTGCTTTACATAATTTTGAAAGGGCTTCTTTATTCAAAGACATTTTGAATAATGTGAATTATCTTGTTAATTCACTAAATAGATACAAGGAACTCTTGAAAAGGGATATAGTTTTATCGGTTCCCATTGATGAGGGCTTAAAATTATTTTATATTTCTAAGGGTCTGATAATGAAGAAAGAAGTTTTTAAAGCGCCAAAACAAGATGATATTGAAAAGTTCCGTGAAGCTGCCTTAACATCTCGTGACGCCTATTATATCAGTATGGACGAAAAATCGCTTATTGATTATAAGGATATTATTTGTTCCGAAATCATTACTTTGCCTGATAGCATGGTATCATATATATAAATCCTTAGAAGAAACAAGGCTATCATTTAATGGTTCTGCTATCTTCCTTCCTTGAAACAGGGTACAATGAAGAATTGTCCCTGACAATCAATACCCGCATAAAAAACATCTTTTATGTCTTTGTATCCAAGCCTTTTAATTTCGTATAGCACCCTGTCTATGTCCAAGTTAAGTTCTGTCATGACACTTTCAATTATCTTACCATTATTAATAATCTGCACAGGCAGATTTTATTTTTTTGTAGGTTTTATTATCCTGAGCGACAGTCAAGGATCTCATGTCAAAGCAGCTATCACTTAAATTAAGGTTTGGAATATTATAAAGATAAAGAACAGGAGGTTATTATGAGTCAAATAATATATACGGTGCAGCCCGGAGATACCCTGTACAATATTGCCCGCATGTATGGAAGTTCCCTACAGGCAATCATAGATGCAAATAACATCACAAATCCTGACCTTATCTATCCCGGTTCTGTCATATTGATACCCGTTGAAGAGGAATATTTGGAAACCCCTCCCGGAAGCTTGATATATACCGTACAACCCGGGGATACTCTGTATATTATTTCGCTTTTATTCAAGGTAAGCATTAGGAGAATCTTAGAATTAAACAACATTCCCGACCCTTCCTTGATTTTTCCCGGTATGAAAATTATACTGCCTCAAGAAGCTCTTAATCCCTTTGAGCCTTTAGTGCAGGGCATAATAAGGTATACAGTCCTGCCCGGAGATACAATATATAAAATTGCCGCAAGATTTGGAACACCTACCCAGTCCATTTTAGACAGCAATCCGGGTCTGGACCCCCGAAGGCTTGTTCCGGGAATGGTCATTACAATTACAATTCCTGAGAATGCTGTTGCTATATACAGGGGGAACCCAAACAGGAGGATGGTTGCCTTGACATTTGATGCAACCTATGGTGACAATCAAACCTATGAATTGCTTGAAATATTAAGGAATAATAATATTAAGGCAACATTTTTCCTGTCGGGAATCTGGCTGATCAACTATCCCCAATTAGCCAGGGCTATAGCAGCAGAAGGTCATGAGATAGGAAACCACTCCTATACTCATCCTCATATGCCCATGATATCAATGCAGGAAGTTATCAACCAAGTTGCTCGAACTGAAGCCCTGATCAGGAATATCACAGGCCAGGATCCCTATTTGTTCAGGCCCCCCTTTGGCGAATACACCCAGGCCCTTCTAAACCAATTAGCTTCTCTTGGTTATGTAACCATTATGTGGACCATAGACTCCCTGGATTGGAAAAACCCGGGAGCTGATGCAGTAATTGCAAGGGTTGTAAATAATGCAGAGCCGGGAGCAATTATCCTGATGCATCAATCGGCACCTGACACGCTTCAAGGCCTTCAGTCAATGATAGACCAATTGAGAGACCAAGGTTATGAGTTTGGCACAGTCACCCAGGTTATCAGCCCTCTATAAAAACAGCCCTTCGCTTTTTCGAAGGGCATTTATCTGTTATTCATGATGACATACCTATATGAACAATAACAAGCTTAAAGCCATAATACCCATACCGGACATCAGGCCGGCTATTGAAAGGTGGTGGTCACCGTACTTATGGGCCGAAGGAAGCAGTTCATCCAAAGATATATAAACCATTATGCCGGCAACTATTCCAAAGACTATGCCAAATACGGTCTCGTTCAGGAAAGGCATTAAGAGCAGATAACCAATAAGAGCTCCGATCGGTTCTGCAAGTCCTGAAAGAAAAGAGTAGTAGAATGCTTTTTTCCTGTCTCCCGTGGCATAATAAACTGGGGCAGATATGGATATTCCCTCGGGGATGTTGTGAATGGCTATAGCAACGGTTATGGGTATGGCTATAGTAGGTTGTTGAAGGGCGGAAATGAATGTTGCAAGACCTTCGGGGAAATTATGTATACCTACTGCCAATGCCGTGAATATTCCGGTTCTCATGAGGTTGTCCTCTATTTGAACCTTTTCTTCCTTTAAATCTTCGACCTTGTGCAGGTGGTGGGGATTTTCTTCATTGGGTATAACCTTGTCAATAAGAGCTATAAGAAACATTCCGCCGAAAAATGATGCAACTGTTACCCATGAACCTGCTTTTAAGCCAAGTTCTGCTATCAAAGATTTCTGAGCCTGGGCGAAAATCTCGATCATGGAGACATAAATCATTACGCCTGCCGAAAAGCCCAGGCTGAAGGCTAAAAATTTAGTATTTGTTTTTTTTGCAAAAAAGGCGATTGCACTGCCGATGCCCGTGCTTAGCCCTGCTAACAGGGTTAATCCGAATGCTAATAGAATATTATTGTTCATAAGCACCTCCTTGGACTATTATATACCCATTTTTACTTTCTTACAATCTTATTAAGATGTTAATTTTCGTTGATTCATGAATCAAACATTGTTATAATGGATGTTAGGTGATTTGAAAGAATCAGTATTAATGAGATAAAGGACGTGAACATGAAAACATTTATTAATGAGTGGGTAATACCTGCTATAATTGCTGTTGTTATTGTGTTGTTTTTAAACAAGTTTGTTTTTATTTTGGTGACTGTTCCGACAGGGTCCATGGAAACGACAATCATGCCTGGAGACAGGTTATATGTCAACAAGCTCTTTGACATAAAGGATGCAAAAAGAGGCGACATCCTTGTATTTCAGTCGGATGAACTAAATGAGAAGCTGGTGAAAAGGCTTATCGGACTTCCGGGTGAAACCGTTGAAATAAATGAAGAAGGCCAGGTGTTTATTAACGGTGAAAAACTTTATGAACCCTATGCCAGACAAGCAAGAGGAGAGGCAAGAACATTTACGGTTCCTGAAGGCACATACTTTTTCCTTGGGGATAACAGGCCTATATCCGTGGATGCAAGATACTGGACCAATCCCTATATACCGGAGGAAAAGATTATCGGAAAAGCAGCCTTCAGGTTTTTCCCCCTTAACCGCATAGGAAAATTGGAATGAGGTTTTGTTAAAAAAGTATTATTTATGGTACGTTTCCCCCGAATTTATTTTAAAGGCCCTGTAGATTTGTTCCAGGAGGATGACTTTGAATAATTGATGGGGGAAGGTCATTTTGGAAAATGAAAGCTTAAAGTCGGCCCTGTTTATTACTTCCATAGAAAGTCCGTTGCTCCCGCCTATGATGAAGCTTATATCGGAAATGCCCTGATCAGCCAGGACCTTTATTTTATCGGCAAAGGCTTCGGAGCTGAGCTCAAGACCCTTTATGTCCAAAACAATTACATAAGAATTCTTGGGAATCTTGTTAAGTATTTTTTGCCCTTCCTTAATTTTTACCCGGTCTATTTCCGCAGGAGAAAAGCACTCATCGGCTCTTTCATCCGGTACAACTTCTTCTGTGAGTTTGCAATACCTGGAGAGCCGCTTAGCATACTCTTTCACTGCTTCCGCATAAAACTTTTCTTTTATTTTACCCACGGATATTATTGTTATCTTCATCTGGGTCCCCTCGCATATATCATATATTTCTCATTATATCAACAATTTACCGGCTTACAAGCTTTTTATGCGTAAACGTTTGCAGATTTTTATTGCTTTTTATTTTGCCCTGTGTTATAATTTTAATACTTTTTTAGTAAGATTTAATTTTGTGTTTAATCGGTGAGGTGCATATGATGGGTAAATTGACAAGGATCCTGGGTTTAATAATCTGTATTGCAATAATGGGAACTCAAGTTTTTGCTATTAGCAATGATAGTAATACAAGAGATGTTAAGGGTGACCTGGAAAAAGACTACGGAATAAGCATCATCTTGCCTGAAGAATCAGATTGCGGGGATTTCAGCGAATGTCTTACAACCTTGGAAAAATGCATCAAGAGGTTTCCTGCCGGTATGATTAAAGAAATTACCGATTTTTATCTGCAAAAGGGAATTGCCGTAAATGTAATTTTTGATAAGACTGAAATCATAAGAGACTTGTTCTCACAATCCCCGGAAGATGAAAACTCGGTTAATATATACATAAAGACTTTGGAAAGCAGCCTGTATTCCGGACCCTGCTATGCGTCAGAACAAGCCGTAATGCATGTATTGAGTCAGTTCGTTTGCAATTATATTCTTGATAATCATGACTCATCAAAATTAAGAGGAGAATTTAACAGGTTAAATGCAGGTTATGAATACGGATCCTGGGATGATGATTACGAAAAGGTATATATAAACAAGCATTCCGCAACTAATTTCCAGGAGGAAATTGCAGATTTAATATGGTACGCAGAAGTGAATCCTTCCTTTGTCCGTTCCCTGGATAAGGACACCGGTGCGGCTATTCATGAAAAAATTAAGCTGCTTGCCAAGGAATTTGATGTGATTTTTGATTCAATCACCGAGAACACAAAATTATGGCTGGATGCAATCCCCCAGGCTCCCCAGGCCTGGGCAAGGGATATTATAGCTCAAATGAAAGCCAACCTCCTTATACCGGACGAATTTGACGGCTTATATGAAGCTTATATCAAGAGGGAAGATTTTTATGAATTAATTTTAAATATGATAGGTAAATACTATGATTTGGGAGCTTGCGAAGAATACGTGGCTTTGGACCCCCTTAAGGGTGAAATATACGTAAGTGACGGAATAACCTATACCAATTATTATGATTATTTGACCAAGAGCTCGGATACCTTGTATCAAGCCATGCAAATTGGAATTTTAAATACCGATTCCATTAATGAGTCCCAGGATTATATGACCAGGCTTGAAATTGCCAAAACCCTGGTATATATAGGCAATGAATTAGGGATGGATATATCAGATTACAAGATTTTGGCTTATGACGATATAGTCGATGTTTCAGAAAATGATAAACCATATATATACATAGCTGCAAGCAAGGGCTTGCTTAAAGGAGACGGCAGAAACTTTAAACCATACGATTACTGTACCTACCAGGAAGCCTATGTGATTTTGTACAGGTTGTATAAAAGCCTGTAACATTATATATATGGTAACCGTTAGAGGTGTTTATTATGTTTGACTTGAGAAGTATTGTCCTGGGCCTTGTGGAGCTGTTAAAAAAATATACCTGCATAAATCTCATTGTCTATGAAGAAGCAAGTGAGGAGGATTACAAAAACGGCATACTGCTTCTTCCTTTAATAGGGATTGTTCTTGGTTTTGTTGCCTTTATTATTGGTTCCTTCCGTTATATGTATGACGGTTTTTTTATAAGTTCTGTCCTTCTTTTATATTACTGTATAGTAACAAAAACAGCCAATATAAAGGATGTATACAGGACTTTAAATTTTTATATAAAACCTTCCAACCAAACGGAAAATTTATCCGGAATCCTTGGAACGGTAATGGTCTTATTGATGTATTTTTCTCTCTTTCGCCTTGTGCCGGCGACCTCCTTGATGATCATGCCGGCTGCAGGTTTTTCAAGTTTAATAATACTCAGCAAGGTTATAACAAGGGATAAAGAAAATACTTTGATACTTAAATATTGCGGAAAATATCATATAGTTGCCGCCTTTGCGATACCGTTTTTATTTGCGGCCCTGGTAAACTACAGGCTCATAATTTCCTTATCCCTCACCTTTATGACCCTTGCACACGGCGTAAGCCTTTTGGATAAAAGGGTGAAAAAGGTTCCTACATCAATTGAAGGGTTCATAATAGAAATATCCCAGGTGTTATTTTTGATATTTACTTATATAATAAGGCTGTAATCCTGTCATTTCAGGCAGGTCAGTCCCTGATTGACAAAATATTTTTATGGTAGTATAATCAAAAAAATTGAGCTTAACGGGTTTCAATTGGAGAGACTCGTTTTTTATAATAGATGGAGGAAAAAATGGAAGGTAAAAAGATAATATTCAGCGGTATGCAGCCATCCGGTTCATTGACTTTGGGAAATTACCTGGGAGCCCTGAAAAATTGGGTAGCTCTTCAGGATGACTACGACTGCTTTTATTGCGTTGTCGATATGCATGCCATAACTGTTCCAAAAGAGCCCAAGGATTTAAGAAAGAACACCTATGAAGTTCTTGCCAATTACATAGCCGCAGGCCTAGACCCGGACCGGGTAACACTTTTTATACAGTCTCATGTATCAGCCCATGCGGAACTTTCATGGATATTGAACTGTTTTACTTACTATGGGGAGCTTGGAAGGATGACCCAGTTCAAGGACAAGTCTAAGAAGCAGGATTCCAATACCATAACTGCGGGACTTTTTACCTACCCGGTTTTAATGGCGGCAGACATACTCTTATATCAGGCTGATTTGGTACCTGTAGGGGAAGACCAAAGACAGCACCTGGAAATAACAAGGGATATTGCACAAAGGTTTAATAATCGCTTCGGTGAGACCTTTAATATACCTGAACCATATATTTCAACTGATGTGGCGAAAATCATGAGCCTGCAGGATCCTGAAAGCAAAATGTCCAAATCGGATTCAAACGAAAATTCATATATCCTATTGACCGATAAACCGGATGTCATAATGAAAAAGTTTAAACGGTCAGTTACCGATTCTGTTGGAGTCGTAAATTATTCCGACGACCAGCCCGGCATAAAAAATCTTATAAATATTTACTCAAAAATCACAAACATGAAGCCCGATACCATAGTTTCAAATTATGAAGGCAAGGGCTATGCCCGGCTAAAAGAGGATGTTGCCCAGGTGGTTATTGAAGAGCTTAAGCCCATACAGGAAAAAATAGATTATTTGCTGAGTAACAAGGATTATCTTGAAAGTGTGTTCAGGATGGGAGCTCAAAAGGCCGAGAAAACAGCAATAAAAACCTTGAGAAAGGTACAGAAGAAAGTTGGATTTATACAAAAATAAATATTTGTAATTTGGAGGAAGAATGCTTGTAATAAAAAATGGTTACATTAAAACCATGGACGGGGAAGATATTGAAAAAGGTCAAATTATCATAGATAACAAAAAAATTATAGCTATAGGCAGGGACCTGGATATCCCTCAGGATGCGGATGTAATTGATGCCGAGGGTCTCCTGGTAACACCGGGCTTAGTGGAAGCCCACTGCCATATAGGCATGTTTGAAGAAGGAATCGGTTTTGAAGGGGATGACGGAAATGAATCGGTGGACCCAATTACTCCCCACTTAAGGGCAATTGACGGAATTAATCCCATGGACCAGGGGTTTCAGGATGCTCTTGAAGGAGGAGTGACCACGGCTGTCACGGGACCCGGAAGTGCCAACGTTATCGGCGGGACCTTTGCGGCAATTAAAACCTACGGCAGGAGAATTGACGATATGATCATCAAGGACCCTGTTGCCATGAAGGTTGCATTTGGCGAAAATCCCAAGAGGGTATATGAAGACCAGCACAAATCTCCCATTACCAGGATGGCTGTAGCTGCCTTGTTGAGAGAAACCCTTTTTGAGGCAAAAAATTACATGGAAGATTTGGATGCTTCCAAGGAAGACCCAGACCGAAAGCCGGATTTTGATATGAAGCTCCATGCCCTGCTGCCGGTGCTGAGGAAGGAAATACCCATAAAAGCCCATGTCCACAGGGCGGATGATGTTTTTACGGCTCTTAGAATTGCCAGGGAGTTTGATTTGGATATAACCCTGGACCACTGTACGGAAGGCCACCTGATAGTTGAAGAGCTGAAAGAAGCAGGCAAACCATGCCTGATCGGTCCTACTTTCGGCGCAAGGGTTAAGGTGGAAATGAGGAATAAAAGCTTTGAAACACCAAAGATACTCTCAGATGCCGGAATCAAGATTGCCATCATAACGGATTCAAACGTAATACCCATCCAGCACATAACAATGTGTGCCGGCATGGCGGTTAAGGCAGGGCTTTCAGAAGAAGAGGCCTGGAAGGCTATAACTATATATCCGGCAGAAATAACAGGAATCAATGACAGGGTAGGAAGCCTGAAGGTGGGAAAAGATGCGGATATAGCAATCTTTAAAGGGAATCCTCTCCTGGATATAGATGCTAAAACGGTTATGACCATCATTGACGGTAAAGTGGTATATAAGGGATAAGCGAAGGGGACGAGGAGTTCCCTTTTTTTTATGATAATTTTTTTTAGTGCTTGCAAAAAAATCTTGCATTATGACGATAAAAAGCATACACTATGCTGTGGAAAAAAGAGGTGCAAAAAATCATGAAGAAAAAAATAATAAACATAGCGGTAATTGCCCACGTTGATGCAGGAAAATCCACCTTAGTGGATGCATTTTTAAAGCAGAGCGGCGTTTTCAGAGAAAATCAGGAAGTAGTTGACCAGGTTATGGACTCCAATGACCTGGAGAGGGAAAGAGGAATAACCATATATTCCAAAAACTGCTCTGTCATGTATAAGGATATAAAAATTAATATAGTAGACACACCGGGCCATGCCGACTTTTCATCGGAAGTTGAAAGAATCATGAAGACGGTGGATACGGTTATTCTTTTGGTGGATTCCATTGAAGGTCCCATGCCTCAAACCCGGTTTGTCCTGCAAAAATCCCTGGAGATAGGATTAAGGCCCATCCTGCTCATAAATAAAATAGATAAGAAGAACCACAGGGCAGAAGAAGTTGTCGAAATGGTCTTTGACTTGTTTGTGGAATTGAATGCCAATGATGACCAGCTGGACTTTCCCATCCTGTACGGCATAGCAAAAAAAGGCATAGTCCAGTATGAACTGGATGAAGAAAGCGACAGCATAGCCCCACTTTTTGAAACAATCATCAATCATGTAGAGCCCTATCCCGACAGGGACCATGAAAGCCTGCAGATGCAGGTGTCAACTCTTGCCTATGATGATTATATAGGCAGGTTGGGAATAGGAAGGGTGACTGCAGGAACAATCAGGGAAGGTCAGACGGTTTCCGTTGCCAAGCATGACGGCAGTGTTGAAAAACAAAGAATATCCAACATTTTTGTTTATGAAGGCTTAAAAAGGACCCAGGTAAAGGAAGCCTGCAGCGGGGATATAGTCGTAGTGTCGGGTATTCCAAATATATCGATAGGTGATACCATTTGCAGGGAAGACAAGGTCATACCCATGGAAACCATAAAAATCGAAGAACCTACCATGTCCATGAACTTTTTGATAAATACTTCGCCTTTTGCCGGTATGTCAGGAAAATATGTTACAACCAGGCATTTAAAGTCAAGGCTTGAAAGAGAGCTGGAAGTTAACGTAGGGCTGAGGGTTGAGCCCCTGGAAGGGGCAATTGACGGATACAAGGTATCAGGCAGAGGTGAGCTTCACTTGTCAATACTCCTTGAGAATATGAGAAGGGAAGGGTATGAGGTTTCCGTATCAAGACCGGAGGTTATCCTTAAGAAAATAGACGGAGTTATAATGGAGCCTGTTGAAAGGGTTGTTGTAAATGTTCCTGAAATTTATTCAGGCTCAGTAATATCAAAGCTTAATTTAAGAAAGGGCATAATGGTTTCCATGGTGCCGGTGGGCAATTTTGTAAGAATCGAGTACATGGTTCCGACCAGGGGCCTTTTGGGTTACCGCTCGGAATTGATGAATGATTCCCACGGTGAAGGAACCTTGGTGAGAATATTTGACCATTATGAAAAATACAAGGGGGAAATACCCCAAAGGACCAACGGGGTTTTGATATCCAGCGAGGAAGGGGAGGCAGTGGCATATGCTTTGAGCAATTTGGAAAGTAGGGGCATACTCTTTGTTTCTCCCGGAGACAAGGTATACGAAGGAATGATAATAGGAATGAATTCCCGGGGAGATGATATTACCGTAAATCCCTGCAAAACCAAAAAGCAATCAAATATAAGGTCTTCTGCCTCCGATGATGCCATCCAGCTGTCCCCGCCCAAAGTCATGACTTTGGAGGCTGCCCTGGAATTCATAAATGATGATGAACTGGTTGAGGTAACACCGGATGCCATAAGGCTCAGAAAAAAATACCTGACCGAACTTGAAAGAAGAAAGCAGGCTAATAAGAAAATTTGATAAATCATAATATTTATGATAGAATTAATATAAACAAAAACTAGGGTCTTTGTATGTCATTGCTATGAATACACCATAGAGACATCCTGAGGGCTTCAGCCTGAAGGATCCCATGAGCTCACATAGTGTCATTGTTATGAATACTACCCTAACGAAGGGTACATTAAACTAAGGGTTGTTTTAAACACCCTGACAATGTTGTAAATTATCAGTATAACTTAGGCAGTAGCCAATGAAACGGGAACTGACACTCCTAATTCTTGTAGCTTTTTAAGGTAGTAATTAGCTTTCTTATCAGTATTAAATTTAGTATAGTAATTACTGCCTAAATCTTTAAA
>Ga0208695_1000747_pt1 | contig 32344 bp, 24 predicted proteins | sample AD_UKC111_MetaG_FD_184449 | JGI IMG/M metagenome (GOLD analysis project Ga0208695, IMG submission 184449) | Active sludge microbial communities of municipal wastewater-treating anaerobic digesters from Hong Kong - AD_UKC111_MetaG (SPAdes)... | ecosystem: Engineered > Bioreactor > Anaerobic >...
AGAAATAAGAAAATATTTAAGACCTAAAAATTCATTGCCAAATATTGAATCTGCTGAAAAGATAATATATTTAGCAGTTTTAAAATACACTAACAACTGGTCAACAAGAAAATTAAGAGGTTTTAGTTTATGTAAAGAGGAGCTGGATAAGATTATAGAAAATATTTAAATTGCATCGGGAGGAAAGGCTAATAGATGTTTACACACAATACTTGACATTACCTGAAAAGTCATAAAGATAACTTTTTATTTGATTTTTACTCATCAATTTTAAGAGACAATTAGCAAAAAAAGTTAGAAGAAGGATGGGTCAAAAAATTTTATGATGAAATATTTTCAAAGATAGATGAGTCTATTTTCAGCAATGCATATAGTGAAGAATATTCCAGGCCCAATTTCCCTATTAATATTTTAGCAAGTCTTTTAATCTTAAAAATGAAATTTAGTTACTAAGATGAAGAGTTATTTGAGCAATATAACTACAACATAATGTTTAGATATGCTTTTGGACTACATGATTTTGCTGAATATGAATTAGTTCCAAGGACATATTATAACTTTAAGAAAAGATTAGTAGAATATGAGGAAAGCAGTAAAATTAATCTTATGGAGTTATTATTTAAGAATCTAAATGATTCTATTAAAACGAAATATAATATTAGCACAAAAGAAGAGCGGATGGATTCTACTTTAATATGGTCAAATATTAAAAATATGAGCAGGCTTGAATTATGCTTAAAGACATTCAAAAAATTCTATTCAGCAATTCAAGATAATGAGAAGGATGAGAAGATAGAAAAATATATTGAATCTGACTCAGATAATTTCTGTTACAAATTAAAAAAGGAAGAAGTAGAAAAAGAGCTTGAAAAGATTGGATACATTTTGTATAAATATTATCAAAGATATATAGAAAATGAGAAAGTACAGAAAACTGAAGAATTCAAGCTTATTGAAAGATTATTCTATGAACAATTTGAGATAGAAAATGATCAAGTAAAAGCAAAAGATATAGCAAAAATGAGACAGCTAAAATTATGAGAAAAAAATTTAGAGTTTTTAAGAGGAGAGCCATTTGTTATTCTGGAGCGATTTTAATTTATTTTAGCTAATCATTCTATTTTTTTATAAAGTTTATTCTTATGAAAAATGACAGATTAAAATTTTTACCTATAACATACAACGAGATGATAAATTTTGGCTTTAGTCAGTGTGATATAATATTTGTCACCTCTGATACCTATATTGATTCTCCCTATATAGGAGTTAGCCTCCTTGGTAAGTACCTTTACCACAATGGTTTTAATGTTGGTATAATCCCTCAACCAGATATTCACAATCTTGATGATATACGAAGACTTGGAGAACCCCGACTTTTCTGGGGTGTGACGTCGGGATGTTTCGATTCTATGGTTGCCAACTACACTGCAACACTCAAAAAGAGAAAGAAGGATGATCTAACTCCGGGGGGATTAAACAACAGAAGGCCAGATAGAGCAACCATTGTCTATACAAACCTTATAAAGAGTGCATTTAAAAAGACTGTACCTATTATAATAGGAGGAATAGAAGCCAGCTGCCGCAGAATTGCTCATTATGATTATTGGGATAATGATATTCGCAGATCCATACTTTTTGACTCAAAGGCTGACCTGCTTATTTACGGTATGGCTGAGAGTGCTATTTTAAATGTTGCAAAACTTTTCGAAGAATTTCTTAAAGACTCTTTTAAACCTTACGAAAAACTTTACTTTAGCGATGAATTAAAAGAAAAAATAAGAGGGTTAAGAGGACTTTGTTATATCGATAAAATAAAACCTCCGGAATTTATCGAAATACCTTCTTTTGAAGATGTTAAAACAAGCAAGGATGCCTTTGAAATCAGTCATAATATTTTTTTTGATTATATTAATGATGAAACAAAACAGATACCTCTTATACAAAAACATAATGATAGATATCTAATCCACAATCCACCATCTTTTTCTTTAACAGCTGTAGAGCTTGATGATATCTATGAACTTGATTTTGCCCATGATGCACATCCGATTTGCAAAAATGAAGGTAAGATCATCGCTCTCGATACTATTCCATTTTCAGTCACCACACATAGAGGTTGTATAGGAAATTGCAGCTTTTGTAGCATAGCAATTCATCAGGGGAAAAAAGTCATAAATAGAAGTACAAATTCAATATTAAAAGAGGTAGAAGATTTCAAACTTAAACAAGAATTTAATGGAATAGTTAAAGATATAGGTGGACCAACAGCCAATATGTATGGCATAAGTTGTTCTATTTATGGTATCGCTGGATCCTGCTCTGACAAAGATTGTCTTTTCCCGAATATTTGCAAGAACCTATGTGTTGAGCATAAAAGCTATATAGAACTTCTAAGAAGTGCAAGAAGTATAGAGAAAATAAGAAGAGTATTTATATCATCGGGGATAAGATATGATCTTATAATGGCTGATAAAAAATATCAAAAAGAGTTTTTAAAGGAACTTATACTATATCATACAAGCGGTCAGTTCAAAATCGCTCCGGAGCATACTGAAGATCATATATTAAAACTTATGCATAAACCTGAGTTTCAAGTTTTAACTTCCTTTCTAAATCTATTAAACAGCACTAAAGAGCAAATAAATAGAAGTATAGAATATAAAGGGAAAACTCTGGAACTTGTAGATAAAAGAGATAAAGAGAATAATTTAGAACTGAGAAATGAACTAAATAATGAGAAGTTATATAGAAAAAATGCAAAAACTCAGATTAAACAAAATGCAGAAAAAAACACAGGAGTTAGCTCTAACTTTTCTGTAAGTTTTTATCTTATCGCAGCATATCCAGGATGCAAAAATGAAGACATGATTGAACTTGGAAGTAAACTAAACAAATTTTCAAATATAATTGCAAACCAGGTTCAGGTATTTATTCCTCTACCTTTAACCTATTCATCGGTGCAGTACTACCTTGAAAAAGATCCAAAAACAGATAAAAAACTTTTTGTTGAGAAAAATTTAAGAAAAAAAACTGAACAAAAGGATATCTTATTCATTTAACCAAAAGCTTAAAGAAATATCAGTCTTTTTAAATCTAAAAAACGTGCAACTATCTATCTTCCAGCATTATCGGAAGATTTTTTATTTAAAAAAAAACCACGAACACTTGCAAGATCTTCAGGAGCAATATATCTTTTGGGAATGGCTATCGTGACCTTTGATCTGTGATTTAAGATAAAGAATTTTTTATTTTCTTTTATCGATTTGAAATCATTATAACTCATATCTATCTGTTTAGTTCCAGAGATAATGGATATTTTATCTGAAGTTATTATGTACTTTTGTTCTTTTATAATTTTTAAATCTTCCATAAACTGTTTTTTTGAATTTTTATAATTTAAATAGACATATACAGCTACAAAAATAAGGGAGGTTGCTAAACTTAAAATAGCAAGAACAAGTATTGATATATTAAAGTAAAGAAAGATCTTTACAATATATAAAAGAACTGCAATAATAATAGCGTATAAAGGTAATAACCAGAGTATCTTCAAAAGTATCTGATGAAAAAAAAGTTGCTTAAAATCTGTAAGTTCCATTTTTCCTGAAAATTCAACTGTTTTAGTGGTAAAGTCCATATAAATCCTTTTATTTACTTACTCAACAAGAGTATAATTCTTAAAATAAGATTTACAAGTATTCCCGTAACTTTCGACTCTAGCTTCTCTTATTTGTTATTATTTTTAAGTTTAGATTACAAGATATTAAAAATTGATTTTGAAAAAAAATTAGACTATCTTTTAAATGTTCTTTGTTAGATTAACTTTTATTAAAATGATACTATAGTCTTTAAACATAATTTAAAACTATTATGAAATATGCTGCTTGCACTTGGTCAACACCTTTTGTAATCAAAGGATTGAAAGTTGATCTTAATATATCAATCATCGTTCATAAGTAGAGACCTGATCATTTATGATATAAATATTATATATAATATTAAACTTTTAAGGCGAAGAAATGAAATCTTTAAAAGATTATTCAACTCCAATTTTCTAGGCTGAAGGATATCCAGGTAAACTTGACAGAACTCTTTAGACTTTCGACTTTAGACTTTTATATATCCATATTTAATAGATCATCAATAGTTATCTTTGAATCTTTTTCCTTACCTTTATACATCTTTTTCTTTGCTGGCAGATAAACATTATTGTAAAACTTAGCAAATTCAAATATCTCCTCATCTTTATAATGTTCAGGAATCTTCACCTGATAGTAGTAATCCTTATGCTTTATGCCTTTAAAAATAATATAGATGATATCTGAAATTCTTGTAACAAAGATTTTGAGATAATATAAAATGTAAGCTGAAGATGCTAAAATAACCGCAAAAAGGCATAAAAGATTTATCCCTATCTGTATATTTGCAAGATCCTGCACAGAATATGAAAGATTGAATGAAGAAATATTTTCATCAAGATAATGTGACCTCAAAATTTGATCTTCATAATCTTTAACTTTATATATACTATTTTGAACTTTGATATCATTATTATTTATAAAATCTGGCTTTATCTCAAGTTTCAGGATATTTTTATCGGCAAAGCAAAGTATACGAATATTTTTTACAAGTTCATCAACAGCCCTGTTATCCTTTCTATCAATAGCAAGTAAAAGCTGGTTTGAGTAAGCTAAAAAGATAGATGTATAAGTTTGAGTTCTGGCTTCAACTGCATTTTGCACACTAAAAACCGGGATATAACTGTAAATAAAAAGTGAAATTATTATTGAGAATATACAGATTATCATAATAGTTTTTAAATGATTCTGGAGCATTTTACTGTTAGCATTTTGAAGATTCTTCAATAACTTAAAGACTCGAAGTATCCTTAGTATTCGAGAAATCCGTATAGTTCTAACGATTCGCATAATCTTTACAGAGGAAAATATATTTGTTAAAATTATTCCAGAAGTCATGTAAGTGATAAAGGATGGTCCGGATGAAAAAAGTAAAAGTGGTATCGAGCAAATGAAATCTATCCATCCATTCTCATAAAAAAAGTAATTAGCAAATGAACTGTTTTTTATAGAAATTATAGTTCTTGTTATAAACTCTATCGAAAAAATACAGTCAATAGCGAATCCTGCTAAAAAAAGATAAGTTTTATACTTTTGATCCCACATCAAGACAACTGATAGATCATCAAGTATTATTTGCAGAATGCTTACGAAAATTAAAATATTTATAAATCCATTCAGTACTCTAGAAAGTCCACTACTCCTCTTATTTTCCATCTTTTTCAACCTTTGTTAATATTTTAGTAAGATTTATTTGCCTGCATATTTACCCTGGGGTCATTTGATTTCATTTGCAATAAGATAAAGTTCATCAACTATTCCTTTATTGTAACCATAGTTTTGAGCAACTTTCCTGGCGACACCATACCAGCTTTTATCAGCTGTTTCAGCACCTTTTTCCTTTTTATTTGCTGGCTCATAATCGGCAAATCTTGAAATAAGTATAAATAAAAATCTTGAGCTTGCTTCCCAATTCTCAAGCAAATAATCTGGCAAATTGCTATCCACAGCCAGTTTACATTCTGTAATATCTATAAGTGGTATTTCCTTTACCAGGCTACCAGTTGCGAGTTTACAGATACTTTGTATCTCATCTTTTCCATTTGCAGAGGCAAGAGTTTTATTTCCAGCTTTTTGTAAGTGAGGATATGGAGTTAAAAGTAAAAGCATTTTTAGATATGAAATATAATCTTGTAGTTCAATAAAGCATTTTTGAACTCTCACAAGCTCATTATAAGTAAAAGCTTTTCGCTCAAATATTAGAGCTAAAGATTTATCTATATATCTTTTTTCAAAAATATAATAGATAGATTTAAACTGAACCCTGCAAACAGAGTCTTGAAGCATATCTTCTACAATTTTTCTATAACTTTGTTTTACGGCTTCAACATTAAAATTATGGTTTTTATGAACCTTATTTAGAATTGAAAAATCGATTTCTGAATCTATTATTTTTGTAAAAAAAGGAATGCAACTTTCAAGGACCCTTTTCTGAAGGCTTTGAAGGATAAAAGCTATCGCTTGATCTGGCGGAATCGAAGGAAAAAACTCCGGGTTTTTAAATGATGCTTCAAGCTTGCTTCTATTGTTTTTAATAAATAATAATATTTGAGATTCAGCACCAATAGGACTTTCGATCCTGATATTTGGCAATTCTAAGAGATGGTTGATAAATTTTTCAGCCCTCTGCAAGTTAGTATCACTCATATGATCCCCTGATATTTTAAAGTTTATTAAAATATAAGCTCTTCCCTTTATACATTTATTCAGGATAAAAATATTTTACTTATTATGATTTTTCAGGATTTAATTGTAGTTTGTTTGTTATTTATGGCGCTCCTGAAATGAGGTTTGAATTTAAAAATACTATCTAACAAATAGATGCAGGAACGCACTTTATTAATTTTTAGATAGTAGCAAAAAATAAAATAAAGTTAGAAGTGTGATTGCTGTTAATCATAGAATGTATTTGCAAGATAAATTAATAAGTACTTGTGATTATTATAAGATGAAATCTATAGTTTTCAATAATACTGCAAAAAGAAAATGAATAGAAATTGCATTTGTTTTATGATAAAGAAGGTATAGACCCAGGTTAATCTGATACAACATAAAATACATTTTGCCTAAAATTATGGTTTAAACCATCAAAACACGGATATGGATAGTAACCTTCTAAAAAGCTAAATTGACGAAAGCAAATACTTTTATTTTGAGTAATACTGTATATTGGCTAAACACGTTAGTGCCACTAATATGGCGTTTATTGAGAAAATATTATGATTATGCAATGAAAATAAAAGTGGTGTTTTTACCTCTGTATTATAAAAAAAGGTTAAAAAGTGACTGAATGACCAATATAAAGTAAAACCAAAAAGGAAAGATTAATATGAATCAAGAAATTGAAAATAGCTTATGCTGGCAACAGAATAGGATCTTTTGAGATGGTAGAAGTGAAAGGATGCGAAGATGCTGACAAAAAAAGGACACTACTTTGTGCTTCCGATAAAATCGGAGAGGAAGGGATTCGAACCCTTGATACCATTGCTGATATACCGGTTTTCGAGACCGGCCGATTCAACCACTCTCGCACCTCTCCATAATATCAGAATAAAAAGTGAGACTGTATGCGTGAATATCTAAAATATGCAAATAAAATTTTACCCTTTTTAAAATTTATTCAACTAAAATTATTTTATCGATCAAGTTTAATCGATAAAATTCGATGGCATAACCTATATTTTAGATGGTACAGTTTACCTGGCATTTTTTCTATCATCAATAACTGGTGGACTTGAAGGAGATATTGTTGCATATGGAAATCTATCAGTTACTAAAGATAATAACACTCAGGATATAACATTCGATGCAAAGTATTCAGCAAGTTTTCTCTATGCTGATGATGATGATAACGATGTTTACGATTTCACTTTTTCAGGTAGTGTTGAGTCTCATGTAAATGATTTTATTGTTGAAGATAGTTCATGGAGTATTACTTTTTCAAGCGATTTTTCTAACATCTTTCCTTGTTAGTCTTTTTTAATTTTTTAGATTCAACCTCCCTGTTCGGGAGGTTTTTTTATTGCTATTATTTTTCCTTTTGTTAGTCTATATTTAATTACAACTTATATATTCCTGGTAGATTAATATTCTTCATATTTTACTGCATTTTTCACAGGAGAACCCGGAGTTGAAAATTTTAAAAAACTTAAAACCTTTAGCACTCTCACCAACAACAATTTTTTTAATAGCCCTGACTTTTACCTATATAGGTTCAACCTTGCAAACAGGTGTTTTCAACAATTTTGCTGCTGAAGAGCTAAAGATAAGAGCAGATCAGCTTGGTATATACGAATCACTGCGCGAAAGTCCAGGTATTATAGCTGTTTTTGTGATAGCGCTTTTAATGTTTTTAAAAGAACAGTATCTTGCTGCGCTTGCAACTTTGCTGATGGCAGCAGGATATTTTTTCTATTCGAGAATAACAGAGTGGCATCAGCTTCTTCTGATAGGTTTTATAGGGAGCCTCGGTTTACACATACATCTTCCCGTATCCAACGCAATAGCGATATTTTTAGCGAAGGAAAATAAGCAGGGTCAGATGCTGGGAAGAGTTCAAAGATTCAACTTTGTTGGTCAGTTTATCTCTATGGCAATAATAATAATTCTTGGAAAGAAACTTTCATATAGGATGGCTTTCGTATTATCCGCTATCTCACTTTTAATTGCCTCAGTTTGTTACTTATCTTTACCAAAGAATCTTGGATATATTGAAAAACCAAAAATAATAGTGAAAAAAAAGTACTGGGTTTATTACATTTTGACTTTCTTAGAAGGTTGCAGAAAGCAGGTATTTATAACATTTGCACTCTTTGTACTTGTTAAGGTGTATAAGATGCAAATACGCTATACGGCCATTCTCATGCTTTTTAATGCTATCATGGTCATTATCTTCAGCCCTTTTATCGGATATTCTATTGACAGATATGGCGAACGCAGGGTTCTTTTTATAAGTTATTTCTTAGTTTTTTTTGTCTTTATAGGTTATGCATTTTTCCACAATATATGGCTTTTGATAGCCTGCTATACTATAGATAATATTTTATACCTTGGTAGTATAAGCTTAACTTCCTATATAGGTAAACTTGTCCCTAAAAACGAGCTTCGCCCCACTTTATCCATGGGGGTAACGATGAACCATATAGCAGCAGTAGCTATGCCAATTATTGGGGGAATATTATGGGAAAAGTTAGGTTATGAGGTTGTCTTTATGATAGGTGCTGTGATAGTCATCATTTCGCTTGTGTTTATACCATTTATGAAGATTGAAAAACGCGCCCAGGGTGAATCGAACACCCAGCCTTCAGATCCGCAATCTGATGCTCTATCCAATTGAGCTATGGGCGCAATATCAATGAATCTTCACTTTTATATTGAACAAAGAAGAACAATAAAAAACAACTAGAAATATAACAGATAATCATATATAAATTTTCATACTATTGATGTAGAATAATTAACAGACAATTAAATTTTTACAAGACCATTTACATATCCTGTGCAAAAAATATTCAGTTTAAGTTTTAATGTTAATATTTAAGGAAAGGTAATTATACGAGGAGGATAAAAATGAAACTTTGCTGGGTAACACTAACAGTAAAAGATATGCAAGAATCGATTGATTTTTATGAGAAAGTTGTCGGCTTAAAGGTTAGTAAAAGATACAAACCTGATGAAAATATTGAGATATCTTTTTTATCGAGCGATTTAACAGATGTCAAGATCGAGTTGATTTGCAACAAGAAGATCCCGCAACCTGTACATGGAAACGACATATCCCTCGGCTTTGAAACATTATCTCTCGATGATATGATCCAGAAACTAAAGCTACATGGTATCACAAAGATTGATGGTCCTCATTCGCCAAATCCTGCTGTAAGGTTTATCTTTATCAAGGACCCAAATGGTGTCAAGATTCAGTTTGTTGAAAGCCATTAGATCACATTATTTCTTTTATAAGTACAGATAACTTTAAGATTCACTTTATTCAAGGTAATTAACCTATTATTTTTTATTATTTTATGACCCACAGGTTACTTGATCTTCAATATAATTATTTAACTTCAGCGCAGATACTTCGTAAAAGTTAAAATTTAAGGTTTCTCCCAAACCAGGTGCAGAAATCTTTGCTTTTTTTTCTATACTTCCCAATCGAAAATGTTCTTTTTTTACTCTAATTATTATACCATAGTATATATGCGATATACATAACCTATGCTTTATTTTTCACAAATGCTTTTTCATGCTCCTCTTGCTTATTTTTGCTTTTTTTCCATAGTTTATCTGCAACTATCGCCCATTTTTGCGAAGTTTTAATGGTTCTATTATATATCTCCTCTGGCTTTTCTTTTTGTAGAACCTCTGTTGAATATGCATTTGAATTGTTGACCATCTCAACAAGTTTTTCAGGATTGTCAAGCAAAGGACATGGGCGTAAATGATTCTCGTTAAAAGGCTGGTTTTTCTTATATTCAACAAAAAGTGGTGATTTTAAAGCCTCAAAAAGAGAAACTTCCTTTATATTTACGTTAGCATAATGTATAAAAGCACAGGGTTCAACATCTCCATTTGCGTTAATGTGTATATAACTTCTTGCACCTGCTATGCAACCACCGGCATATTCACCATCATTCCAGAAATCCATTAAAAATATAGGTCTCGTTGCTCTCATGTCTCTGACAAAATGGTACATATATTCCCTTTGTTCAGCATTAACAAGAAGATCTACAGAAGCATCTTTACCTATCGGTATATAAGTAAAGTACCATCCAAATTTACAACCTAACTCTACAAGGTAGTCGAGAAACTCTGCATTTCCAACCTCAGCAACATTTTTACTGTGATAACAGGTGCTGAATCCAAATAATGCTCCAGCCTGTTTCATATTTTTCATACCTTCAATAACCTTCTGATATGTACCTTTCCCCCTTCTAAAGTCGGTGGCTTCTTCGACACCTTCTATACTAAAAGCAAGCGCAAAGTTACCAAGTTCTCCAAGTTGATTTGCAAACTCTTTATCCACAAGAGTACCATTCGTGAATGCCATAAAATAGCAATCATGATGCTTTTTTGCAAGATATAACAGATCTTTTTTTCTTACAGTTGGCTCTCCACCTGAATAAATATAAAAATAGATTCCAAGTTTTTTCCCCTGCTTTATTATATTATCAAGGGTATTCAGATCAAGTTCTGACTTTTGTGAGTAACTTGCAGCCCAGCAACCAGTGCATTTAAGGTTACATGCACTTGTAGGATCCATCAAAATAACCCATGGAAAGTTAAAGCCATACTTTTCTTTTAGCTTTTTAGTTTTTGCGATACCATATAATAAGCTATTTATAGCAAAATTATTGATAAGAGATTTTTTTGTGGCTGGACTTAGCTCTGTAAAGATCTTATTAATCATATTTGTAGCACTGCTCTTATCATCTTCTAAAGCTTTTTTGATATTCTGTAAATATTGTCTGGTACTTTTTGATTTAATAAAGGGATTGACAATATTTATAGCCTGTACGATACCCTTTTCGTGTTCTTTTTCTACCATACTTAATGTTTTCTTTCCCAGATACCTTGTAATTGCTTTACTACCGACCATATATAACTCCTTTTAGTTTATTAGAACAATAATGTTATTATACAAAAATTTACCATGCAATAGTTTTTATAAGTATAAGTCTATTAACGAGTAATTTTATTAAAGAGTAATTTTATTAAAAATACGACTAACTCTGCAATCCTGATAGTAGAATTTTTATAGACTTAAAAATATCTTCAGAATCAACATATTTATATAAAACACTTTGCATAAGGTAAGAACCAAGCAAAGAAAAAAGAGCAGTAGCCATCGATTTTATCTCAAAATCTTTTATAACTTCTTTATTTTTCCCCTTTTCTAAAAGATCCTCAAAAATTTTGTACATTCTTTTTGTATAGTCATTCTTAATATTTTGTACAGGTATGTTATTTTCTATGCTTGAGTGCAGCCACAAATCAAAAAGTAGATAAGATGAATAACGGTTCGTCCTGCATCCTTCATATAGAGCTTTAAAGATATAAAATATCCTGTCAATAACCGTAACATTTTCTTTTGAGGCTATTTTCTCCATCGTATCGAGTGTTTGATCCAGAAAAAACTTGATGGCAGAAATAAAAATCTCACCTTTATCCTTATAGTAACGATAAATAGCGGTCCTTGTCATCCCACAGCTTTTAGCTATCTCTAAAAGATTAACCTGATTGTAACCTTTCTTTGAAAACATTTCCAGGGCTTTAAATGTAATTTCTTTCTTTCGTTGCTCGTAATCAACAACCTTTGGCATCTTTACCTTTTTTTTAGTGACATGTGTGTCACTTTTATTTGATTAAAAGATAATAAAAATTATGATTTTTGTCAAGAAAATAGTCGTAAAATTTTTATATTTTTTAAGTTAGTCTTATCCGACAAATTGATCTTCTCATTTATAGCTACCAGTATTGGAGCGTTACAGAATTTCAGGTTTATTCATATATAAAATGCAACCATGCAAAAATGTAGATCCTGATTTACTTTTTTATATTTATAAACATCTTTTATATTTATAAACATTGATAAATAAGATAATTTAAAAGAGGGAAAAAGCCTCTGCTTTATCCCCCTTAGATCCAAATTTTAAGCTTTATTTTTTTTCGTAAGCACTGATATCGAGAAACCCATGTCCTGAAAGATTAAATAATATATTAATGGGACATCTTTTCTTTTTTGCCTTCAATGCCTCATCAATTACTGCGGCTATAGCGTGAGCTGATTCTGGTGCTGGAAGAATCCCTTCTGTATTAAGAAATATTTTAGCAGCTTCAAATACTTTATCCTGAGAATATGCTTTAGCCTGTATAAATCCAGATTTTACCAGATGACTGATAAGTGGAGCCATACCATGATAACGAAGCCCACCAGCGTGAATAGATGGTGGAATGAACTCCCTACCGAGAGTATACATGTATAAAAAAGGTGTTAATCCTGCTGCATCTCCATTATCATATCTTAAGTTTCCAGAAGTTATAGATGCACACACTTCTGGTTCTACGGCCAGATATTGTGTTTTAGCATTCTCCTTTAAGTTTCTTCTAATAAAAGGAAAACTTATTCCTGCAAAATTTGATCCGCCACCAACACAACCGATTATCAAATCTGGTTCAACACCTATTTCATCAAGTTGAGATTTTGCTTCAAGTCCGATAATCGATTGATGAATAAGGACAGTATCCAATACCGATCCCAGAGAATATTTTATATTTGGATTTTTAATAGCCATTTCAACTGCTTCCGAAATAGCTATCCCCAAACTACCTGGATGATCGGGGTTATTTTTATAATATTTTTGTCCAGCTTCTGTTGTTGGACCAGGACTCTCGCTGACCTCCCCACCGTATAGTTCTATCATTATTTTACGACCGGGTTTTTGCTTGAAACTACTTCTTACCATGAAGACTCTGGCTTTGACTCCAAAAATAGAACCTGCGTACGCCAATGCAGTCCCCCACTGTCCCGCTCCTGTTTCAGTAGAGAGTGTATCTATACCATCCTGGTTAGCCAGATATGCTTGCATAAGAGCTGTGTTCGTTTTATGACTTCCAGTTGGACTAACACCTTCAAACTTGTAAAATATGTTAGCAGGTGTATCAATATATGATTTCAGCCTGGAGGCATATATAAGAGGGGTAGGCCTGAAAATACTATAAGCTTCTTGCACTTTTTCCGGTATTGGAATATATCTTTCCATCGAAACTTCTTGAGCTATAAAACTTTTGGGGAAAATAAGTTCAAGATCTGATGGATTTAATGGCTCTCTGTTCTGCGGATTCAATGGCGGTAATGGAAGTTCAGTAAGATCAGCCTTAATATTGTAAAATTTATCGGGCAGATGTTTTTCATTTCTTGATAAATATCTTGACATTTGATATCTCCTTAAAATATAAATTATTTTTACTAATATATTAATGATGTCCTTTAATTAATAATACTCAAATATCGCACTCATAAAATGATAGCGATAATGCTCATATAATATGCTAATAGAAAACTATCAATAATACTTATAAAATAAATTGCTCATAAAATAATCTTACTGGTTTTCTTTTAATAAAACAATTATTCATTCATCGAATAGTATTGTTATAAGGATATTAAAGGACAAGCGTTAATATAGAAAACATAACCTAAGATTAATTTAAAATTTTCTGAACATAGATAAAAGTTAAAGATAAATGGAATGATTTATTTAAAAATATTTTGGGCGGTTAGACCGCCCACCAGAATAAAGTGGATTTTTTATTGATATTTTCTGAATCTACATTTGATTTTTTAAATTGAAATAAATAAGAGACAAAAAATGCAGGGATATTGGTTTTCCCAGGATATCTGGCTTGCCGAAAACCAGAATATAAAGGGAAAAACGATAGAACAAAGCGATCTTTGTTAAAAAGATTTTTCAAAATAAAAGGTAACATCGTATTTCCTTTTCTCTTTTTTAATTTTTCATCTTTTATATTTTCTACTTTAATAACACATTATTTAAAATAATCCAATATTATAAAAAATTTGATTATCTTCAAGGTGGACATTTTGCGCATATAGATCTAAAAAGCATAGAGCTAAGATATCTTTCTCCTCTATCCGGTAATAGCGCAACAATCGTACCTTCTTTTATACTATCAGCTATTTTTATCGCTCCAGCAACTGCTGCTCCACTTGACATACCTACAAGCAACCCTTCTTTTATCGCGAGAAGTCTTGACATATTAAAAGCATCTTCGTCGCTTATGGTAAGCTTTTTATCGAGTATTGCATAAATTTTTACATTCGGGTTTTTTGTAATGTTGGTCAATTTTATCAATGGAGTATTGCCAATTGTTTCTAACAAATTATCTGTTTTCAACTTTTTCATTGTGCTTTTCATCATAGTTTTATTTCATCTGATAAACTAAACTTAATATTTATTATAAACAGAAACTAATTAAAATCAAAAAATTTTCTTTAGAAAAAAAACTTAGTAATAAATAAAAACATTCTTTTGCAGAAAAAATATTTCAAAACTAAAATTATCAACATGCGATCAGAATTCATTTAAAGAAAATGGAATATATAAAAATTTAATAGTAATAATTAAGAATTTTTATATCACAATTTTATGAATATACAAGAATTTTTTTAAAATTAATTAATCTATAGCTCTCCTGCAAAAGGTAGATTTTGCTAGCTTTTTTCTTTTTCACAGGTTAGAGCCATTCAGGCTTTTCAAGGCAGTTTACGGGTTTTGCATCTATTTTTTGATAGTTTTTGTAAATTTATACCTTATTTCAGGGGCGCTTTCTATTATCTATTCTCTAAATCCAAAATCTATATTGTTTTTAATTCTCCATTTCTTTTATTAGACTAGCATCTTTCAACTTTTGACTATAGCAATCCCATATTTGGTGGCTAAAACTTTGTATAAAGTGCTTTCCGATCCGGGTCCCAACTAATCTTTAAATCCCATATTTGGTGGCTAAAACCCGAAAACATGGCCTCAAGTTGCAACTCTCCGTGGTCTTTTAATCCCATATTTGGTGGCTAAAACGCCAACATGTTGTTTATTGTAACCCACTCTTAAAGGCTTTTAATCCCATATTTGGTGGCTAAAACGAGTATAACATGAACAAAAAATTAGCAGTGACTGTAGACTTTTAATCCCATATTTGGTGGCTAAAACGTAAGCGAGTTAGAGTTTGAAAAAAAGGTTTCCCCACCTTTTAATCCCATATTTGGTGGCTAAAACCTCCAGAGGAGGATAAAAACACTCTGGAGTAGATTTTACTTTTAATCCCATATTTGGTGGCTAAAACCCTGACCTTGTTAAGTCAGGTGATTCTAACAAAATCTCTTTTAATCCCATATTTGGTGGCTAAAACTTAACTTGCCCCTTCTCCAACAAACCCTCTCTTAAATACTTTTAATCCCATATTTGGTGGCTAAAACTCTATAAATACAATACTAACTCACTATTTTTTTTAATGCTTTTAATCCCATATTTGGTGGCTAAAACGAGCAAATCGTATAATAATTTTTCTTTAATCGTTGACTTTTAATCCCATATTTGGTGGCTAAAACTATGCTTGAGGGCATAAATTTACAAAATGACGAAGCTTTTAATCCCATATTTGGTGGCTAAAACCTACTTTTTTTTAATCATTCTATCCACTACACTTCTTCTTTAAATCCCATATTTGGTGGCTAAAACTTTCCCTTTCAGGGAAAGTTTTTCTCTCATTGAATCACTTTTAATCCCATATTTGGTGGCTAAAACCAATATGGTTATACACTACGCTGGCTCATTTTTACCACCTTTTAATCCCATATTTGGTGGCTAAAACTTCCTTGACCCGCCAAGCTCCCGTTAACCACGAATACTTTTAATCCCATATTTGGTGGCTAAAACAATATGGCTACAAATAATAATTTTTCTTTAACAGTAGACTTTTAATCCCATATTTGGTGGCTAAAACAGCCAACATGTCGTTTATTGTAACCCGCTCTTAAATTCTTTTAATCCCATATTTGGTGGCTAAAACATTAGACGTTAGTTTAACCCGCTCCTAAAGTCGCAGCTTTTAATCCCATATTTGGTGGCTAAAACTTTATATAAACACAAAGGCGGGGGTAGGTTTTTTATCTTTTAATCCCATATTTGGTGGCTAAAACTATAAATGCAATACTAACTCACTATTTTTTTTTAATGCTTTTAATCCCATATTTGGTGGCTAAAACGGTGTTGAATTCACCTATAAATGGTGGATTCACATAATCTTTTAATCCCATATTTGGTGGCTAAAACTGAAAATAGAGAGATCTTTAGAGTTTTACGATCAATGCTTTTAATCCCATATTTGGTGGCTAAAACCATAGACATTAGACCAAAGACATAGACATTAGACCAACTTTTAATCCCATATTTGGTGGCTAAAACCATTTTAACAATCTTGCAAGTTCAATACAAAAAACAACCTTTTAATCCCATATTTGGCCGCTAAAACCAAAATTTGTGTTAAAAGCAACTGCTGCATAAGATACCTTTTAATCCCATATTTGGCCGCTAAAACTAAAAGCAAACAAGTTAGATATAACTAAAAGTCTTGCTTTTAATCCCATATTTGGCCGCTAAAACTAATTGTTTTTGCAACAATGATTGCAAATATTATTCCTTTTAATCCCATATTTGGCCGCTAAAACAATTACTAAAATCATAAAAAAGATCTCTATCACCTTTCTTTTAATCCCATATTTGGCCGCTAAAACCGATAGTTGTTACAAAATTCACAATGTTTTGAAGTGCCTTTTAATCCCATATTTGGCCGCTAAAACTCAATACCCGTTTTTTAAATTTTTTATTGAAAAATTCTTTTAATCCCATATTTGGCCGCTAAAACTTATTTATATAAACTTGCAACAGGCGGTGTAAACACACTTTTAATCCCATATTTGGCCGCTAAAACTGGAATAAAAAAGAAGCAAGGTATGTAAACATACACACTTTTAATCCCATATTTGGCCGCTAAAACCTTACTACATTTGTTATTATTGTTACAAAGGTAAGTAACTTTTAATCCCATATTTGGCCGCTAAAACATATCGCAAATAGGTTATTGTCAGCTTAAAGTCGTTCTTTTAATCCCATATTTGGCCGCTAAAACCTTCGCTATATCTGTGATATTGGGAAAATTCTTGAGTCTTTTAATCCCATATTTGGCCGCTAAAACTTATAAAAATGTAAAAGTTGAAGTTGATTATACTATCTTTTAATCCCATATTTGGCCGCTAAAACTAGTTTCTTCTTTTTCAAAATTTGTGCCAATGTTTGGCTTTTAATCCCATATTTGGCCGCTAAAACTAACTTGCACCTGCATCCACAGTTGATTTTAATGCCTTTTAATCCCATATTTGGCCGCTAAAACATTATATCTACTATGCTTGGGGATATTCTTAATACACTTTTAATCCCATATTTGGCCGCTAAAACTTGTAGTATCTTCTTATGCACCAACTTCCACTACTGGCTTTTAATCCCATATTTGGCCGCTAAAACGCTAAAATAAAAATTGAAGATGATAAAGTTGTTTGTGACTTTTAATCCCATATTTGGCCGCTAAAACAATAGAAGTCATAGAAAATGAAAAAACAATATGGATCTTTTAATCCCATATTTGGCCGCTAAAACCGGTGTGTATAATGTTTCAAATGTAGCACAAAAAATCTTTTAATCCCATATTTGGCCGCTAAAACCTATGTTGATAGTATAGCAGGATACGATGTGAACTACTTTTAATCCCATATTTGGCCGCTAAAACATCGTAAATAATCTCATCATCCTGTTCACTTCCCAACTTTTAATCCCATATTTGGCCGCTAAAACAGACGAGTTACCGAAAACTTATGAATGGATATCTTACTTTTAATCCCATATTTGGCCGCTAAAACGTTCTTTGCCTTCGGTATCAGTAAAACTACCAAACCCTTTTAATCCCATATTTGGCCGCTAAAACTGAATTTTACGAAATGAGCGAAGGACAAATATTTGCCTTTTAATCCCATATTTGGCCGCTAAAACTCGTGATTATAAAATTTTGCTTTATATGTCTTTTGTTCCTTTTAATCCCATATTTGGCCGCTAAAACGCAAATGTAGTCCTCCATCTCAAATTCAATACTACACTTTTAATCCCATATTTGGCCGCTAAAACTCTATTCGCAGGGAAGTTATAGCATTGATGAGTAAACTTTTAATCCCATATTTGGCCGCTAAAACATATACAAGCCTTTTTGTCATATAGTTCCCGTATTGCCTTTTAATCCCATATTTGGCCGCTAAAACGGCAACCTTGCTAAGTAATAGAGCTAAGTAATAGACCTTTTAATCCCATATTTGGCCGCTAAAACGAATACCAGTTCGAGGAAACAACCGATTTTGACCAACCTTTTAATCCCATATTTGGCCGCTAAAACTTTTAAGTGCTCAAGGCTATGCTCCCTATTCGATACTTTTAATCCCATATTTGGCCGCTAAAACAACTTGAACTTGTGTTAAAATACCAATAATATTTACCCTTTTAATCCCATATTTGGCCGCTAAAACTTCATCTTCTTCCTCCTTTATTAAACCGCCTTCACTCTTTTAATCCCATATTTGGCCGCTAAAACTAAAGACTTTTAAGTTCATTAATTTGTATTAATGTCTTTTAATCCCATATTTGGCCGCTAAAACCCAAAAAATTCCCATTCATTTAAAAAGTCAATTATTTCCTTTTAATCCCATATTTGGCCGCTAAAACCTGATGATAGTTTGAAACAAAATATCCTTGCTGCAACCTTTTAATCCCATATTTGGCCGCTAAAACTCCAAAATCTAAATATATTTTCATGTTCCTCTTCCTACTTTTAATCCCATATTTGGCCGCTAAAACCAATATCCGTGTGTATATGATAAATAATCTGAAGCATCTTTTAATCCCATATTTGGCCGCTAAAACATCGGATATTTGAAGTATAATAGAACAGACTCAACCCTTTTAATCCCATATTTGGCCGCTAAAACTGCTATAATAATGGGGATACTCCATATTATTATATCCCTTTTAATCCCATATTTGGCCGCTAAAACCAGATTAAAACCAGAAGTTCAATCATATATAAACGATCTTTTAATCCCATATTTGGCCGCTAAAACTTTGTCTTATGTCTTTTTCGTTAACAAGATTAAAACCTTTTAATCCCATATTTGGCCGCTAAAACGAATGAATAAGGATTGATGTTGCAATATATTTATTCCTTTTAATCCCATATTTGGCCGCTAAAACGGTAAAATTTCTATAAAGATACGCTATATCTTGTTCCTTTTAATCCCATATTTGGCCGCTAAAACTTTTTTATAAAAGAGTACTTAAAAAAACAGGTCGAAGCTTTTAATCCCATATTTGGCCGCTAAAACTATATAGTAAAAGAGCGTAAAATGAGAATAATAATACTTTTAATCCCATATTTGGCCGCTAAAACTGCACTTAAACCAACTAAAATATCTACAATAAAATCCTTTTAATCCCATATTTGGCCGCTAAAACTTACAAGGAATTGCAAGAAGAGACTGGCTTAACTAACTTTTAATCCCATATTTGGCCGCTAAAACTTGGTTCGGTATCAGTTTTCAAAACATCGTGAAAAACCTTTTAATCCCATATTTGGCCGCTAAAACGTTTTGAAAACATGATGATAGATGATAACCGAGACGACTTTTAATCCCATATTTGGCCGCTAAAACTGTGAAGATTATCCTACTTCCTATTTTTCTTATGGTCTTTTAATCCCATATTTGGCCGCTAAAACTTGGATATGCAGAAGACCCGACAGTCTGGGTGAAAATCTTTTAATCCCATATTTGGCCGCTAAAACCGTTCCTGTAGTAGTCGTAGTTGTAGCTCCAGATATCCCTTTTAATCCCATATTTGGCCGCTAAAACATAATAATTTTTGCTATATATATAATTATAATATATCTTTTAATCCCATATTTGGCCGCTAAAACTCCTGATACATATTGTTCATATAGAATTTGAAGATATCTTTTAATCCCATATTTGGCCGCTAAAACTGAGAGATATACAGATTATATACAGGAAACTATGGTCTTTTAATCCCATATTTGGCCGCTAAAACTTTATAAAATCCTCAGACAGTTTAGCCCATTTCAAAACTTTTAATCCCATATTTGGCCGCTAAAACTCGGTGATGGTATAAGTGTTATCTGGGGCATTACAACTTTTAATCCCATATTTGGCCGCTAAAACGCTTATATTTCCGATATGATTTTTCTATATCAGCATCCTTTTAATCCCATATTTGGCCGCTAAAACGCTACTCAAGTCTGTTATGTCTATTCTATTTATATTACTTTTAATCCCATATTTGGCCGCTAAAACCCATTAAATTTAGAGTCGTTTTACCTTGATAATATTAAAAGAAGTCTTCTAAAATCACTCAAAATTTTCTCGAACCTCCGATAGTGTATTTTGCTTTCAAATAACATTTGAAGTAGGATCAAAGTCTTTTCCCACATTTTCTCTATCCAGATTATTCTTATTTGCTAGTTTATAAATGACTATATAATCTACTTGCTTATCAATCATCTTACTTAAATGAGATTTAAGTTCAAACAATTTTGCCTCTGTTATTTCCCCTTCAAAAACTGATTTTTGTGTATGATGCAGGTATTGCCTGCATTTTTTCATAACTTTTGGAAGTCTTTTTTTTCCTTCCTTAGTCTCTGTACAAATATCATAAACAAGAATTAAGTACAATTTTCACCACCATATCTTAAATGCCTGGTATTTTTCTTCTTCAATAAGATGTTTAATAATTTTATAGAGCTCTAAAAGTATAATTTTCCTGTAACTTACCTTTTTTTTTAAATTTTTATGATAAATAGTTGTTTCTAATTTTTCGTCAAACGCTTTAACAACTATCTTTCTTGCATCTTCTTTTAAGTAACAGTAATTTAATTCCTTATCAAAATTTTTATCTGTAATTTCATTGTTATTTAAAAGATCAAACATAACTCTATCTCCGTAGATTGGCTTAAATATCTCTGAAACGTCAAGAGCAAGAGAAAATCTCCTATAAGAAGGTTCGTGAAGATAACTAATTGTTGGATTTAATTGAGTTCTATAAATCTGTTTGATTATTTCTGTATAAACCAGACTGTTAATGAATGAAATAAAGGCATTTATCATATTATCCGGAGGATGCTTTACTCTCTTATCAAACTCTATATTTTGATTTATAATCTTTGTAAAATTATTATAGTAAAGCTCTCGTGCATTTCCTTCAACACCCATTAAAGAAGAAATATTATTTTGATTTTCAATACTTTTAAATAGCTGTTCAAATTCAGTAAATATTTTTTCTTCTACCTGGGGGTATCTTTTAAGGTTATAAATAAAGCCAGATATGGCAGATCTAACAAACTCTTTTGCTATAAACATCCTTTTTTCGTTATCCAGATAATGTTTAACTTGATTTACTAAAACTTCACCGGATAAAAGATTTTCTCTTGGTAAAAATGTTCCGGTATACCAGCCATAATAATTGAAAAAATGAATCACAATACCATTTTGAGAACAGAAATTTATAGCTTTTGTATTAAGGTCAACTTCGCCAAACAAATAAAGACTATCAATATCATTCACAGGCAAAGGGATATTACCTTCAGCTGTTTCAAAAAACATAGAGTTATCTTTTCTGCTAAATCTACCATTCTTAAAAATATAGTAATCTTTCATAATTTTAACAATAACAAAATTCGTAGTAACTGCATTTTTTGCAGTACGGTTTCTTTAATGTTTTGGGAGCATTATTGTTGCAGATAATTAAGTTTATATCTTTTATTGCATTATCCAGCTCTTTTATATCATCTTCTGTTAATTCTACATTAATAATCCTTTTCAACTTCGGATAATCTATTTCACCTTTTACTCCGGGAATACCATTTTTATTTAAAACATAGATATAATATTTCACCTGCCATTTATGAAGTTCTTCCATTTTTCTAGATTTTTTAACTTCGTGAATAACCTTCCTTTTTCTATCATAAAAATCAATTGCTACCTCATTCTCATAATTGATAATATGAATTTCATGTAATTTTCTTTCATAAGTATTCTCAGAAATAAATTTACCAATACTTACATCTTCAGAAGTATTTTCAAAACATATATTGTGAGAAAAAAGCCAGAGTTTTTTTTGACAGAGAAAATAATAATTAATATACATTCCTGTCATATAATATTGCCTTTGACTGTTTCATCGGTACTTTTTATCTTATCGCTTATCCTTTTAACTTCCGAAGCAATAACAAAAATATCACCAACCCATCTTTTTATTCTATTTTTTAATCTAAGGTCATTAATATTACATTCATCGATCCAATCGTTAACAGATCCCCTTTTTAATTTTTCAAATCTATAATAAGGAATCTGTATAACAAAAGAACCAATAATTTCCTGTTTAAAATATGTATATTCTATAGAATTTTTCTCTATAAATTCTTTTATTTTGATTTTAAAATCTTCTTTTTTATTTTCTTGTATTACTGATACATTGGAAATTTCTCTAAACATCCTTTGAGCTTCTTCCTTTCTATCCGACATGAAGCCAGCATCAAGAATATCAAGACTTTTATAAAAGTCTTTAAGATAGATACCATTAATATCTAAAATTTCATAAAGTTTCTTTACATAATTATATTTATCATATTCAGACAAAGTAATTATAGAATTTTCAGTTTGTGATTTTTTTACAGAAGCTTTTTCCTCTTTTGCTTTATCTAACTGACAATTAGTAAATATATTTAATTTATTCAAAATAAAATAATTCTTCTTTTTATCATAATAACCATTAATCTTGTCATTAGTAATGTTAGCAAAATCGTTAACATTATCAAATAATATTAAAGTTTTTTCTAAAAGCTCTTTATTATAGACATAACCATTACCCGATTCATAACTTTTTTCAAAAACCAGTATATTGATATTTGGCTCGCTATCTTCTGGTAAAGCATATTTTTCTTTATATCTTCTTAAAACCCTTCCCATTCGTTGCACAAGAGAATCCATTGGAGCAATTTCTGTATAAAGTAGATCAGCATCTAAATCAACCGATGCCTCTATAACCTGTGTTGCAATAATTATTTTACCTTCATTTTCACTATCAGGTTTTGGATTTCCAAATAAATTTTCTATTTGTTTACGTTTTTCATTTTTTTCATTTAATGTAAATTGAGAATGAAAAAGAATAATATTATCACTTTTTATATTTGTATTTTTTGCTTCTTGCAAAATCCTATCATATGCATTTTTTGCCTGCTCAACTGTATTTAAAATGAAAAGCACCCGTTTATCTTTAGCATATGTAATTATCTCCTCTATAAGACTATCAGGAATATTAAAATTATTTTTTTTATTCTCAATATTATTATTTATCAATTTAAAAGATATTTTATGCTTTACAATTTTTGAATAGCTTTCTTTATTTTCGTTATATAAATTTATCTCACCAAAAGTCTCACCTCCAATTCTATTTTCTACTTCTTTTTTAATATATTCTGGCAATGTCGCAGTCATAAGTAAAAATTTTCCTCCAAGCCTTGAAATATCTTCAATAAATTTTACAATTATCGCTGCAGCTTTGGGATCATAAGCCTGTACTTCATCTATAACCAGTTTTGAATAGGCAAATGTTGCATATATCCTTTCATATCCAGGAGGACGAAGACCATAAGGGAAAAACTGATCACCAGTAGCAATAATAGCCGGGTATGACAATTGACGGGCAAGTTCATAGGTTTTTAATTTTTCTAAATCATCCTTATCGCCAAGTAGATATAAGTCAGCATCTGAATGAAGTAAAGCCGTTTTATCATCACCAAAAATGGTTTTTGCTCTATCATAAATTTGCTCAACAGCAGATCTTAATGGCAAAGTATAAAAAAACTTTTCTCCATTAGACCACAAAAAAGCAAATTCCGTCTTACCACATCCTGTTGGAGCAATAAGTATAATATTTTTTTTGTCAATATTAGTTAACCTCTCGTTTTGCCAAAAATTAAAATTTAAAATATTTTGTTTACCTTGTTTTAATTTATCCGCTATCCTTTTTTCAATATTTTTTTTAATATTTTCGTAATCAATGTTTTGAATTTCGATTTCATAATTTTTTTCTTGCTCTTCGCAAAATGAAGCAAAATGATCACATCGCTGTAAAAATCCGCTTATTAAAATCCATTTTTTCTTTTCTTCCTCATTCAGCTCAATCCTTTTAGGCATCCAGTAAAGTTGATATGGCGGTATAATATAGTCACTAAATGAAATACCGTTTGCAAGTCCATTTAGCATATCTTTGTTAAAAGAGATGAGATTTGCAACTTCAGGTATACTTTCTAATTCTTCTTTCAAGCTATTTTCCATATTATTCAAATATTCATCAGAAAACCTTTCTTTAAAATCGTTAAACAAATATGAACCAAAGCGAATATTTTTTTCTAAATTTTCTTTCCAATGATGATAGGCAACTGCTGATAAAATAAATTTTATGTTATCATCTCCGACTTTATCCTTTAAAACATCTTGACATATCCATAAAGTAGATAATAATGAATGGTATATATTTATATTTACATCAAATGGTTGATAATCTTTGTTTTTTACATATCTTATCTGAAAATACGGCAAAACTTTGCCAAGATCATGAAGATATATTGAATATTTTATACATTTTTTTATTTCATCAGGTAATAAATCATTTATCTTTTCAGACTTTACTAAATTGTCAAAGTTATTTTTTACATCATCTACATGCTGAGATAGAGTTAATCCATTATCTTTTGCTAAAATAAAATTCATAAATCCCCCAAAAAAACAGGAATGTCAAGATCTTTATCAAAAACACATTTTGAATTAATGATCTTTCCTTCGTTGAGTTTTGCTTTTACTTTTTCATAACAGCGTTTTCCTGTGTGGTTTCTATTTTCTTCATAATCTTCAATATATGAATGATTTGTTAGTATATAAGTAATTCCATCAAAATTATCCCAGTTTATTGTACTGCCATTTACAGATAATATTTTCTCTGGAATCCAGGTAAAATAGTGATAATTCCCATCCTTACGCTTGTATTCAAATATACTATCATCTAACAAGTCAATTGATTTATAAACAATCCAATCTTCAGCTCTACCTATATGCAAAACCTGAAGTCTATTAGATGGATTTTCTATTTTTTGTTTTAATTCGATAAGCTTTGATTCTTCAACATGATATAGATATATCAGCAGTTCCATGTCTTCTAATACATCAATTTTTATAGGGGACTGACCACCTATATGACAAATCTGACCATTTTTCTCTCGATTATTTAAACTGCCATATGAACCCACATGCGCTTCTTTAGAAACATTCCTGAACCATATCATTTCCGTAATTTTTAACCTGAACTTCCCGGATATTGATATTTTTAGCTCTTTAATACTTTTATACATAGGCATGTTCTGGTCATCGACTCCACAGGCATTGCATAGAAAACCTATTATGGTTGAATATGGTGGTATCGGATAAGTATGTCTGCGAGAATAGGTAAAAGGGATTCTATAATGTGCCTGGGGTTGATATATTTGTATCCTTAGAAGGGGCATAAAAACTCCTTTATACAGTAGATTTTGTTCAATTGTGTCTAAGTTAATCCAGCACTATTTAACCATTCATCCCAATCTCTGCAAATTTTTTCATCATCTAATTTAACTTTTAATCTCTCACAATCTTGAATGTAAACCTTACCATCTAACCATCCATTTTTTAAGCAATCTAAAAGGCCTATAACTACCATGCCATCTTCATTTTTACATATATCAATATATGAATGAAAAATTGGACCTGGTATCTTAACCTGCGAAGCAATCATGAATAAAGGAACTATAGTATTATCTTCACCACTTGAGTGAGCCAAAAGGCCATTATGAATTACTTTAAGAATTTGACAAATGCGCTCTTTTTTCAATTCTTCTTTTAACTTAAATATTACCTTAAAAGCACTATTTATTTTTTCAATTTTGATGCTACCATTTTGTGTCTCGTAATTATTATCATCAATTTTTTCTTCAATATTCATATTTTTTTCAGTACCTATTTTTATTGTCAATATTTTACTTTCTTCTTTATAGGAAGGCTTTTCAGTTATAATCCATACATCTTCACCAAAAATTTTTGAATCAATTGTAAAACTTAACTTGTACAAAGAATCGTTCTCTTCTCTCTGGAAAGGATTTGGTGTGAGATCTAAACCTTTCTCATTACCTCTTTGAACAAGGTCATGGTTAGCATAGAAAGCCATATCCTGTTCATAAGGTAGTAATGAAATAGCTTTTGTCATCCCAACAGGAGCTTTTCTAGTTATTGAATTTTCCCCACCTATCGTGAACATATAACCAAAAGCATCGAGCTCTTCGCTTGTTAAAATATCATCCTTTAAAATATCAAACTGAGCAACCTGTCCTTGTCCTGTAATGGAAGCTGCTTTCCAATTTGATGATCTTACAAGTGTATTAAATAAATAATGCCTTATTGCAGGTCTACTTAAAAATGATTTAACTTTTCCACCAACATTTAATTTTTTTATGGATTGTATATTTCCACCAATCTTTTCATCCCTGTTTAGTGCTGAACCGTCAAAAATAATAGTCACTGAAAGATCTTTAAATGAATTTTCATTAACCTTTTGATTTTCTGACATAATTTACTACTCCTCTTTTTTATTTTCTTTTGATTTTATAACAGAACCTAAAAATGCATATATAAAACATTGAAATGTTTCCTCAGCATAGTAGGGTTTAAAGGCTTCATTTAATATTTCCGGTACTGCTTTTTGATGTGCAACAAAAATACGTATTACTCCATACATAACATCATTTCTTTTACCAGCACGAGTCTGTTCAAGTAAACGATAGGCTGATTTTTCAAATGATTCACCTAAGTCTTTTTTCAATGCAAAGCCAATATCTCGTAGTTTTTGCATGATGTCAGATGCCTGACTTAAACCTGTCTTTATTAAAAGTTTTTGCAGATCTCCATCATTATTTTTAATTTCACATGCCCAATCAAGTAATGATAAAAATTCGTCGTTTTCTTTTTGTTTTTGTCTCCAATAACTTTTAAAATCATCCGAATCAAAGTTTTTGTTTTTTACCTTTTCTCTTAAAATTTCTAAGGTAATTTTCTCTTTTTTTCTTTCTATATCAGACATAAAAGCTCCTCCTTTCTTTTATATTTATATAAAGATCCAATATTTTTTGTGCAGTTTCATTTAACTTATTTTTGTTTTTCCAGATTTTTAAATAATCATTAATAAACTTGCTGTCTCCTTTATTTATATTATCCTTCATAGATATCCTTATAATTGAATAGGCTATATTTAAAAGTTGTTCTTCATTTCCATCAAGAACTGCATCAAGAATAGAAAATTCTCCAATATCAGATAATAAACCAGCTATTTTACGATCAGATATAAGTTGTACTGTTTCATAAGGAAGATTATAAAAATCTATTTCTCTTTCCTTTGGATTTTCTTTTTTTTTATTTTTTATTACAATTTCAATATTCATTCCAGCCCATCTACCCAGAGTTGTTTGAATTCTTCGGGTATATTCTATAACACTCATAGCAAGTATCTGACGCTTTCCGTTACCTGAGACTTTTTCTCTGCCAAACATCTCATTAACAATTTTATTTAATTCATACATTACTTTAAAAGTTGGAGCATTTATAAAAATTTCAGAACCATCAGAAAGTTCTGCAAATGCAAGATGATGATGAATGATTATAAATACACATAAATGGCAGATTTTAGTCTTGGTTTTATCATTATCATAATTATTCCAGTAAGCATTAGGAAAGAGTCTTGAGGGACCTAAAGAACGATTATGCCATTTATCATAATATTGCCATTTAGTAAGAAATTTACTAAATATTTCATTAGAATTATCATCAGTAATAAATTTACCATCATTACATAAGGAACAGCTGTTATTATTAAGATTTTTAGATAAACAATTAACATATCTTTTAAAAAAAGCTTTTTCAGCATCATTATCTTGTAAAAAATTTGGGTAATATTTATTGTTACCCACAAGATTAACGACTTTTCCATTTTTAAAATAGTTATCATCAACATTTATTGAATCAAAAATACTATTATTTATATTTATTGAACCATCATCACGAAAATTATATCTTTTATCATTAAAACTAAATAAATAATCTTTTCTATCCAGACAATTTAAGAATCCTATAACCCCGGCATTGTACAACCAGTTTGAAGTATAAAGCTCGATTTCCTTATTCTTACTCATTCTACTACCTCCAGCATCCCAAAACCTTCACTTCTTCTTGCCCCTATTCCTATATCATATAATAGCTGTAGTATTTCCTTTTTTGCTTTTACCTTTATTTTTCCATTTAGCGAAGGTAATGTTATGTCATAAGGGTGATCTGGATTTTTTGACCCATGTTTCACCGGGGCTACTCGTAAATCTTCAAAATCAAGTAAAATGTCTTTATCTAAGTTCTGGTCTGTCTTTTGGCAGCTTAAATCTTCACCAGCTGTTAAGTATTTTTTGCTAAGGCTTGCAATATTGAGCTTCATAGCTTTTTGAAAGTACTGCATATCGACTTCTTTTTTGTATTTGAAATCTTTGCCAGCCAGCCCTTCAGGAATTATATAATAATCTCCATCTTCTGGACTTCTCAATAAAAAAGGTGAAAGTGTCTTAAATGTTAACTGCTCATCTACTATTTTCCTGACAGGTAACAGCTGAAAGTTTTTCATCACAAAGCTTTTGCCAAATAACTTAAAAGGTTCCTTACCTGAAAAGAACTCTGAGTCAGATTTATTTGTTTTATTTTTAAGCTTTTCATTAAGTTTATTTAAGCCATTGTAACACCTTATCAGGTATTCATAGTCTGATGTAGAAAAAAATATTTTAATAAAATTTCTTCCTAAAACCATACTTTCAGAGTCCTTTTTAAAAGGGATATATATAGAAAAGGTGAAAGGTTTACTTGAATTTTTATCAAAATTCTTATGAAAAAACTCTTTACTCTCTTCACCTTCTTGAAGAAGTCCCTCTTTGAAAAGAGATAAAATATATCTTCTGTAATCGGGTGGTATGGGAAAGTTATCCTGCTCAAAGTAAACTTCAAAACTCATCCTCATAAAAACCTCTTTTTAGTTGTTCCATTCAGCAAGTCAGTAAAACTTTAAAATTTAATTCTATTATAATATCTAAAATGTAATTTTCAATGATGTAATCTTCAATTTTAAGCGGCTTTCTATAATTTTTTGAGTCTATATAGATTTTCATCCTTATTTTTTATGACAACATAAGTTTATCTACAACATATTAGATAAAAATAATATTAGTATCTTACAGATTTTGTCTGATTTTATTATGATAAATTTTAGATTTTTTGAATATACCAGAATTGCATTCAAATAATTATGACAAATTGAAATAATAGCTCTTCATATGTTTATATTTTTAAGCGACAGAAAATAAAATTTTAAGAGTAAAGATACAAATTACAAAGACTGCTATTTTCTTCTAAATTCAATAATTTTCAATAACAGTTTTCCATCCATCGATAGCACACGTGGTTATCCCACCAGCCCAGCCAGAACCTTCACCAAGCACAAATAAACCGTCTACTACCGCTTCAAGATTTGAAATAGCTTCCCCCGCAGAAGTTCTTCCTACCTGAATTGATGAAGAAGTCCTGGTTTCAAACCCTTCAGCTATCCCATCACCTATAAACCCGGGGATTATCCTATCAAAATATTTAAAGGCATTCATAAAATCATAAATTAAATTTTCAGGAAAAAGATTTAAAATATTTGCTGGATAAAGCCCAAATGGATAAGATGTTATTTCGTTGAGTTTTTCAAGTTCTTCCGTATAATCTTTATAAGACACCTGTCTTTTTTTTGCCATTACTTCTTTTCGTTCTATAAAGTTAGTAGTTATAAGTTTTTTCACAAATGAACCAGCAGTGGCCTGGGATGAGCCTATATTATAAGATGAACTTGTGACATGATATAAATCAGATAATCTGTATGTAATCTTTTCAAATAACTGTTGGATGACAATTCCATATTCCCATAAAGAAAGTTCATTTATAAAATTTAAATCATAGTCAAAATCTTTGGCAGAAAGTCTAATTTTTACAGGATTGATGAGCCCAATTTCTATTTCAAGATTATTTATAATATTATCATCAAAAAAGTTGCTGAATCTTATAAAGGATTTAACTCTTTCTGGTAAATCTTGATAAAAATCTCTTATGTGACCAGGATTTACAGAACAAACGATAGCACTGTTGGAGTTTTGACTATCCCTGGCAAAACGTGATGCTCCATTTGTTACTATTTCATCAATTTTAGAATTCGCAGGTAAGACTTCGCCTCCGGGACACATGCAAAAAGAAAATACATTTGAACTTTTCCCCTTAAACTTCAGGTTGTATATTGCGGATGGAAGATTTTGTGCATATTTACCATATAGGTCGTTGTCTATCAAGACTTTAGGATGTTCCACCCTGAATCCTAAAGCAAAAGGTTTTGGACTGAGTTTAACACCTAAGTTATAGAGGATTTTATATAAAAATCTGTTGTTATGTCCTGTAGCAAGTATAACCGTATCTGTTTCAAGAATATTCAGATTTCCAGAGTGAAGATCTTTTATCTTTACTCTCCATACTCCTTCACCTTTTGCTTCTTTGTTGTTCGTTTTTTCAAGGTCGACCAGTGTATTGGCGAAAAAAAAGCTCGCTCCCTTTTTCTGTAAGTAGTCTCGTATATTTGGAATAATAACTTTTAGATTGTCGCTTCCAATGTGTGGGTGAGCATCATACTCTATTTGCACAGGAGCCCCAAAGTAAATAAAAGTGGAAAAAATTTCTTTATTAAGTTCGTTGCGGCTTCGAGTATAAAGTTTTCCGTCAGAATAGGTGCCAGCGCCTCCTTCACCAAATACAATGTTCGAATGCTCGTTGAACTGTCTTTTCTGGATATATTGTTCAATATCTTTATCCCTTTTTTCAACCATCTCACCCATCTCTATAATGACAGGGCACACCCCTTTTGACACAAGAGCTAAGGCTGCAAAGATACCACAAGGACCAAAACCTACTATTATTGGTCTATGCGGATGCTTTCTAAGGTTGATTGTAAACTTTTCAGATTTATCTAAACTGGATTCCTTTTTAAGATTTTGTTCTATAGATAACTTTTGAATATTAAGATAGCCGGGCTTTTTAAGATTATAATTATTAACATCACGGTAAAGCTTTGATTTGCTCCCTTTTTCTCTTTTTTTAGAAAGCGCATAAATCGTTTGCTGGATATTCTTAAGAGTTAAATCCGCTAGCTTCTCGCATAAAATATTGTACTCTGCAACTATATGCTCTTTATTCCTTGCATCAATCGATTTTTTAAGTATTTTGAACTTTGAAATTTTTAAAAAGTCTACGATTTCCAGAAAACTTGAGTCAACAACCTTTTCTAAAGAGATATAAAATCTGACTGTGACTATATAATCTCGACTTTTGTCTCTATCTAAACTTTCATCTTTCTTTATGTCTTTATCTTTGTATTTATCTTGCTGCTTATCTTTCATATTTTCTCTTTTCAAAAAGGTAAAATTCATTCTCAGACTTGTAACTTTTGAACTTTTAATTTTTGACTGTATTGACAAAGGTATTTTTCCCGAACTTTCAACTTTGAACTGTTATACTTTAAACTATCAATATGTATATTTTGAGAAAAGGATAATTGCCTGATTTGTCTGATTATTTTGAATTGAATCTCCCGGGTAATTTATGAGAGTAATGCTTTTTATAAGCTGATAATTTGCAGATTTAAAGTATATTATAACGATATCCATCTGCTTAACCTGGGCTTGATAGTAGCTGACAGTGGATAGCAGGTTGTTTTTAAATGTAAAAGCATAACTTATTACTTCTGATTTTAATATAAATTGATTGTTTTCATAACTAACGGTAAAATCGGCAAATTGCTTTTCAAGTTCTTCAGCGCTTAAAAATACAAGGT
>Ga0208695_1000749_pt1 | contig 32283 bp, 24 predicted proteins | sample AD_UKC111_MetaG_FD_184449 | JGI IMG/M metagenome (GOLD analysis project Ga0208695, IMG submission 184449) | Active sludge microbial communities of municipal wastewater-treating anaerobic digesters from Hong Kong - AD_UKC111_MetaG (SPAdes)... | ecosystem: Engineered > Bioreactor > Anaerobic >...
AAAGATAATTTTTCGGGTTGATAACTTGTTTCATCCAAAGTATTTTAATTATTCTTAGCAACTTCAGCATTTCTAAATATCTTGAATAGAATTATTTATGAGCACAATATCCTTAGTCTTTCACAAGTTGCACCTATTAAATGGTCGTTGGTTGATATAAGAACTTCTTGTATCCTTTCATTTATTTGATCTCTTTTCAGGCCAGGTTGAACTATTACTATCTCATATGATTTAAGTTTAGATTTATTTGCCTCTAATATTTCCTTTAATATTGTTTCATTGCCAACAATAAAACGGTTAGTTATTCCTTGCTCCTTTATTTCCCTGTCTTTTCTCCGTAGTATTGTATCAAAAAGCTCTTTATCTCTTTCTATCCAGTATACTGATTTCTGTGCTTGTCCACTGACTTCATATATGTCTGATACCCGACAACCTGGTAAAGGCTCTGAAGATCCTTTGCAATGATAAAACTCATATTTTATAACTGATCCGTTACGGATAGCTATAAAATCTGCAATTTCACCTGAACCATGGTCATAAAACACAAGATCATAATTTTGCTGAATCAAATAATTAGCTAAGCCTGCTTGAATACTGATTTTCCCAAACTTAGCAGTTCCACACTCACATTCAATATCAATTCCTCTTCCATCCCAATCAAATACATGAAACTGAGACTTATTGAAATAATTATAAGGACTAGGCTTTTTACGGAATAAATTAACACCATCAAGCATAGAACCATCTGCAAAATAGAAATATAGATTTTTTGCATTTATATAATCCCAAAAAGATATTCTTTGCTCTCCAAAAGCACTCATTCTTATTAAATCAATTTTTCCTGTGCTGCCAATCGGTCTGAAGAATTTATCACTATCGATTCGAAACTCCGCGGGAAGACAATAATCATTATGCCTGAAATATAAGATAATCTTGCTTGAATCAGAGTTCTCTACGTCTACATTAATATCTATATCCAAAAGGGCACATCTAACTTTGCTACCATTTATATCTGTATATTCCAACTGTATTGAAGCAAGATAAGCATCATCATTAAATCTTGCTGCTATTACATTTATTGGAATTGAAACAGCTTCTTCTCCAACCGACAGATAGTCCAGGGCAGAATTTGTAATTACCTCTTCATGAGAAAGTGTCTTTTGTGCAATTTCTCTACACCATGAAATTAACTTAGGAATCTGCGATGATGTATTGCTCCAGACTTTTGAAGAACTGCTGAAACCAATAGTACATGAATTACCATCCTGTCTCATGCCTTTCCCAAAAAGATGTCCGCTGTGATAAAGTCTTCCATCACTCTCTTTTACAGCCTTATGTGCGTTTCCACCTGCAATAATTCTATATGATTCCGTATTATTCCCTACAGACCTATTTCTCAAACCTACATTAAAGAACTCAGGATTTTTTAAACCTATTAACACTTTATTCAGGACGCTCAATGGAAGCTTCTTAGGCTTTTTATTCATAAAACTCCAGGCAATCTTTTCATATAATACATCTGACTTTTTTGAAGCACATATGAAAATCAATCCTGCCCTTGAATCAAAGTAAACCACAAATAAATCATATACAATCTTCTCAAACTTGTTCATATTCGTCCATAAAGGTTTCTGCTTTTCTCTTGTAATAAAAACTATTGCACTTAATTTTTCACTTTTTTGTCTGAATACAATAGACATTCCAGGCAATAAATCAATTTCGTTATCAAAATTACATTCAGAGGCCCTGAATATTTTAACATGATTATACGGGGCAAGAGAGTAAAGAGATAAATCTTCAGCTTCTGAATCAAATATTTCTGGTTCTGAAAACATTTCTATTTTTTCCCTGGTATCGGTTTCCTCTTCAATCTTACTCTCACTGAGATTTGTAATAATCTTCTGCCACACTGCGCCTTCTTTATATAATTCCGTAGTCTCTATCTGAATCTCTGAAGGAACAGCCAAAAATTTTGCGGTTCCGATTTTATCTGCATTTGTTCTAGCAAACCTTCCAATGAACTGAAGTGTTATAGCTAGAGAACGATGTGGAACATGAATAGCTGCAATTTTTAAATTAGGAAAATCAAATCCTTCCCCTAACATATCAACACAGATAACTCCATCTAATTCCTTATTTTTAAGTTTTTCAATTGTTTTCTTTATTGAAGAGTAGGAACAATCGCTATTTACAAGTTTTAAATTCAGTTTCGTATTTTCACTATAAATCTTTTGCAGTTCCTTCGCTCTTTTTTTAGATTCAGTTCTTACCATTACAAAATGTTCGAATCCACTTTCTTTATCTGCTAAAAATACATTCTCTGTTTGCCTAGCAATCTCAATATCATTATTAAGAGGATCAGAAGACTTTACCGGAATAAAATTTATATCTCCATATACACCATCTTTGTACGCATCAGATAAATTATATACATAAACAAATTTTCCCTTTATCTCTTTTCTATCCTGTCTGAAAGGTGTGGCTGTGAACAAAACCTTTTTTGCATTCTGAAAACAGTTTAATATCGCTTCCCAAGTAGCAGCTGGACTATGGTGAGCTTCATCAACCAGGATTAAGTCGAAAAAACCTTCAGGAGCATTCCTGTAAAGAAAATAAATGAACTTTGAAAAACAAGACACCTCGCAATAAGATAGAGATGTGCTGATTCAGACAAGAAAGGCACAAAACTAAAATATTGGAGGCGTCATATATGAAGCGTACACAAAATGAAAAGATTTTGCAAATCAAATTTGAGACATTGGTAGTAGGAATTGACATTGGAAAGGACACACACTATGCGAGAGCCTTTGATTGCAGGGGAATCGAGCTGTCAAAGCTCCTTAGATTCAGCAACACAAATCAGGGTTATAAAGCCCTTGAGGACTGGATGCAGGAAATAATGAAGGAGAAAGGAAAAACCGAGGCAATAGTAGGTTTTGAGCCTACAGGGCACTACTGGTTTACGCTTGGTGATCACTTGCAGAGAAAAGGCCATAGATTAGCAATAGTTAATCCGTTTCATGTGAAGTGTACGAGAGAGCTTGATGATAACAGTCAGACTAAGAATGACAAAAAGGATCCTAAGACTATAGCGATGTTGGTCAAAGACGGTAGATTCAGGGATGTCTACATACCGGAGGATGTATACCAGGAACTTCGTGAAGCGGTCAGCGAAAGGGAACGTCTGGTTGAACAGATGATAAGCCTGAGCAATCAGGTCATACGATGGTTGGACATAAGATTTCCTGAGTTTAATCAAGTATTCAAGAATTGGCGTGGCGAGGCAGCATGGCTTACACTTAGGCACTTCCCAACTCCTGCGAAAGTAGCTGCTACAGGTGCTTCAAGCATAGTAAGTACATGGCGAAAGAAAATGAAGAAGCCGAGCCTTAAGAAGGCTGAAAAGCTTGTTAACTTAGCTATTAGATCAATAGGAAGAACGGCTGGAAATGAGGCAGCGGAAGCAGCTTTGCAGAACCTGTTGACACAGTATGAAATGGTGATGCGGCAAAAACAAGACATAGAGCAACTGATGCAGGAACTGCTCATAAAGGTTCCAAGCGCATCGAAACTTGTAGATATCAAAGGAATGGGAATGGTAGCAGCGGCGGTCATTGTCAGCGAAATCGGAGATATCAGCCGATTTAACGATCCCAGGCAGATACAGAAGATGGCTGGACTGAGCTTGCGTGAGAATAGTTCAGGCAAGCACAAAGGTAAAACGAGAATAAGTAAACGAGGGCGAAGGCGCTTAAGAGAAGGGCTTTTCAGAGCTATGATAACGATGTTGGCAACAAACTCAGAGTTTCGTCAAATACATCAAAGAAATCTTAGCAGGGAACAGAACCCTCTTAACAAAATGGAATCCATAGTAGCCCTTTGCGGCAAGCTTATTCGAGTTATTTTTGCGATACTGACAAAAGGCAATGACTACGATGCGGATAGGATGCTAAATGATATGAAAAGGTCGATGAAGGCTGCATAATAGCCGGAGATTAGCAGTTAGTAATTAGCCACATGTAGCCACACGCAATCACTCTGAAGACCGCAACAGAGAAAGATGCATTCAAGCTATAGAATTAAGTTTTAGCAGTATTTGCACCTTGAAATGTAGAGCCGGGGCAGTCAAGTTGAATTTTACCTTTAGGGCAAAGACCCAGTTTAGGAGCATGATTGACGTTCCACCTTTAGGATAAGCAGGACGAAGGAATTAGGCACAATTGATGCCGGAAGACATGGGAGGTTTGCTACCTGGAGTTGATGTGGAATCCCGACGGCCGAGATAGAAAAACACATGCGGTTTATTTTCTCTGCCTGAAACCACAGAGCTACCAGATTTATGCAACATCTAGGGGGAAAGCTTAAGCAAATCGAAGTGAAATTCTGCGAAAAACGAAGATAAGTGAAGAAAACGAGAGTATATTAAGGGAGAGGTTATAATGAACAAAGTAAATATAAAAGATAGTCAAAATTTTATTACTTCAAAATATCACATAGAAAAAATAATGAATTGCATAAGTTTAGATGAAAAAGATAACATCTTTGAAATAGGTGCAGGGAAAGGTCATTTTACTGCTGAATTGGTAAAGAGATGTAATTTTGTTACGGCGATAGAAATTGATTCTAAATTATGTGAGGTAACTCGTAATAAGCTCTTAAATTATCCTAACTATCAAATAGTAAATGATGATATACTAAAATTTACATTTCCTAGCCACAATCCATATAAAATATTTGGCAACATACCTTACAACATAAGCACAAATATAATTCGAAAAATTGTTTTTGAAAGTTCAGCCACAATAAGTTATTTAATAGTGGAATATGGTTTTGCTAAAAGGTTATTAGATACAAACAGATCACTAGCATTGCTGTTAATGGCAGAGGTAGATATTTCTATATTAGCAAAAATTCCTAGGTATTATTTCCATCCAAAACCTAAAGTGGATAGCGCATTAATTGTATTAAAAAGAAAGCCAGCAAAAATGGCATTTAAAGAGAGAAAAAAATATGAAACTTTTGTAATGAAATGGGTTAACAAAGAGTATGAAAAACTGTTTACAAAAAATCAATTTAATAAAGCTTTAAAATATGCGAGAATATATGATATAAACAATATTAGTTTCGAACAATTTGTATCGCTATTTAATAGTTATAAAATATTTAACGGCTAAAAACAATAGGCCACATGCAACTGTAAATGTTTAGTTATAGGTAGGGTAGCATAAGTTAAAATGCTATTCTGCCTTTTAAAAGTATGGTATACATTCCAGAGAGAGATTGGATATGTTCCCGTATACCGATAGTGCCAAAAGCGAAGTGGATATGTTTCCGAGAACGGACGTACTCAAATGACATTCATTCTGTCCTCTCCAGCCATGTTGAGTGCGTAATAATGATGACGTATTGTGGTTCTAAGGGCAAATGAGGCAAGTCAACCACTATATGTAGTGGTTTTGGGGCTAAAAATGGGCAAAAATCGAGGTTAAAAACAACATTTTTTGACTCTGTTTTTTGGGGCATTTCATAGATGACATATGGATTTTCAAAGATAATAGTTGCATCTGCGCTATCGCTTGACCGCAGATGCGGCAAAAACCTATTATGACAACGGATTTTCCGTTGTTTTGCAGGACAACTACTACGGAGAAGAAATATCCTACATACGCCTAATTGATATGTTGAAAGATTATCCTGTTCAAATAATAGTACTCTGCCCGAATGTAGAGACTGTTTTTTTCATATTTACAAATGGCCACGGTCCTGGGCAATTTTTATAGCTATGACTTTGCTGTCCACTCCCAGCTTCTGGTAAATTTTTTTGAAATATGTTTTTACAGTTTCCGAGGAAACATACAGTTGTGAGGCTATTTCTTTTCTGCTCATTCCTTCAGCCGCCAGCCGCAAGATAGTGATTTCCCGCTGAGACAGGGGAATCGGTTGGGAAGACAGTTCATGGATAGTTTGCTCATACTTCCGGCAAAGCGTCAGAATACGAGTCACATACTTGTCTTTGGGGTTTCTTTGAAGGATCAACTGCAGCATGCTTATAATATGAGGAGCACTTTCAACGAAGGGCATAACCAGATTGTCAGCGCGGGCTTGGTTCAGAGCAATCTCAAGGATAGCAGCCCCGACGCCAGTTCCGTATAAATGGCACTTGGCTGCTGCCTCAAATATTTTGTTGTGAATCAGACCAAGCCTGTTACTGTATATAGAAAAACACTTCTCAAACTGTCCGATCAAAGCCTCAAGCTTTTCGTATTTCTTTGCTGCCATTAGGGCCTTGCCATAGACAAGATAGTTATATGCCATACCCTGGTAGTATAAATTAGCTTCAGCCATATCGCCGATTTGCAGCCATGACGGGATCCGTTCCGGTTGGCAGATGCAAGCAAAAACATAACCTCGGCACAGGTCGAGCGCTGTATCGGCGATCGGTGTGTTGAAACTTTCAACCTCATCCTTGAGAAGAGCCAGCATCTCCAGGGCTTGCGGAAGCTTGCCCTGGACAATGTACAGCCGTATCAGGCAGAACCTTGCACAGGAAATGATGTTTATTTGCGACATAGTTTCCGCTTTGGCGACTGCCTGAAAGCTGTTCCGCTCCACATTGTCAAAATCACCCGTCTCCAGGGCGTATTCGGCGAGAGCCAGAGAATCGCAGCCTGTCCCGCAGCCGTTTAAAAAACCAGTAAAATCGACATGTTTGGCAAATATATCCACCAGTGCCTTTAAACTGCCGGCATCCCTGAAATAGACATAGATATATTGCGGTGAAGCAAGGGTAAACGTGTAGTCGCGCAGCACGATATTGGAATTCTGTCCGTTTAAGAGCTCGGAGATTTCATTGTCGGAGGCTATCATTTGAGGCCAATGATTGAAATAAGTGAATTTGCGGATGATCAATATTTCTGCCAAGATACGGTTCCGGTAATCTTCAGCGATACCGTCCAGATTTTTATAGTGATACTGCAGCTCCTCCAGCCGTTCCGGCCATCCCAAAACCGTATTTTGCTTACCCAGCAGCATAGAATGGAAAATATGCAGCAGATAAGCCAAAGGGTATTGAAACAGCACATCCCGGGGTGTACTGCCAAACATTTCATCTACCCCCAAGAAGTTGACCACTACATTCCGGTTGTTTTGCGGATTATTCAGATGGGAGAGAATACGCTCTGTATGTCCGGACCGGTTCCAATACCCGTATGCCGTCATGAATTCCTGCTTATCAAGGTACCAGTCACCCAGACGGCTATACAAGCTGCAGATCTCTTCTTCAGAGAAATTACGCTTCAGTCTCAGATAGTCAAGCAGAACACTGTGGATTTTGTAGGTTTTATCCTTTTCGTCATAAAAAATAAAGGCATTATCCCTGCAAAGCATTTTCAAGGTCGGTTTGGCAGCTTCATATTCTGTTACAAACGCAGCCTGTTCTGCAGTGAAATCCTCCATGACAGAGAGCCTCAGCAGAAAGTGCTGGGTTCGTTCATCATAAGAAGAGAACAATGTCTTTTCAAGCAAATCCTCCATAGTGGTGCTCATACCCACGGGAATTCCGTTTTTAAGTCCCAGTAAGAGAATATATATCAGTGCAATCCAACCGTCGGTGTATTCGCTTATTTTGCTCAGGTCACTGTCGGAAATACCTTCCAACATCATCCGGCAGTAATCCCGGGTTTCAGACTCGGTGAATTTCAATTGCTGCCGGGAGATAATATAGCATAAGCCCTTGGACAGTAACTCAACGAAATCAATGCCGCTGGTGTGCCTGGTAATAAGCAGGATATGCAGTCCATCCGGTTCCTCCCTGGCAAGCTGCAGAATCAGCTTGTTCAGCTGCATATCCCGGGCAAACTGGTAATCATCCAGTACAATGAGGAAGTTTTCAGGGAACGCCGTCTCTGAAAGCAACTGTAAAACCTTTTCCATCTGGGGAGCATCGGAAGGAAGACCGCCGACCTTTAGAGCGAGCCCTGCCTGGGCATCGATTTTAGCGATTGCATCGGTGAATTTATTCCAGAAGACTGTTTCAGAATTATGTAAATCCGTGAAGGTAAACCAGAATGGCTGTAATTTTTCAGCGTCAATAAAATTTTTTACCGCTGTGGTTTTCCCATATCCCATGGGGGCTTCCAATATTGTAAGAGGATAATCAAAAACAACAGATAAGGCGTTGTTAATCCGCGCTCTGTCCAATAATTCTGTTTTTTTCACATTATCCCCTCCTGTCATAGTAATAGTACTAAATTGATTATATCACAATTCCTGATGGAAAAAGATTCATATTTTTTAGTGTTTGAAGGCCGGCTTCGAGTACTGCCGAAAAATTCCCCCATATGGGGGATAGGCAAAACCAAAAAAATTATCTAATAATAGTATAACGAAGTGAAACTTTTCTACGGATGCGTTATACATAAAAAATTATGAAGAAAGCTGGCGGACGTATGAGCAAAATTGTAAAAGTATGTACCGGAGATGAATACAAGCTTCTGATAGACTTCGATGACGGAAGCAGCATTACATATAATATGCAGAGGCTGGTCAGGACAATTCCCTATTTACGTTTGCAGGATCCGCTGAGTTTTCAGGCCGTCAAATTTGACGAAGAATTCATCTATTGGGATGTCGGAGATAAAAAACCCGAATATTTCCCGTTAAGACTCGGTATAGATACGATTTTATTCTCACTGAGAGGTTAAAAACCATTATTAGGAGGGAACAGAGTGATGAAAAACAAAACAAGAAAATGTTTATTGATCATCGTGCTGGCTATAGTCATGATAGCAGTGTTTATGCCTGGCACGGCGCTGGCCGAAGAGGAAGTAACCGTTACAAATTACACCGATTTTACGGCGGCAATCGAAAATTCGGAGGTTACAACCATTAATGTCACTGCAGATTTTGCTTTGGCGGCAGATGTAACCATTGACCGGCAAATAACCATAACTTGCCTTTCCGATCCGGGTAATGCCATCACCACCGATGATTCTTCCATCATTATTACCGGATCAGAAGCGGTTGTGACCTTTAGCGGCAATTTAACGGTAACAGGTCAGGAACCCATTCAAGTGACTGAATTCGGGACAGCAAATATCAGCGGCGGCACGATTGCGGCGACAGGCGATGACAGTATTGGTGTTTATGTGGGCGACCACAGTACAGTCACCGTCAGCGGCGGCAGTATTGAGGCGACAGGCGATGGCAGTGCCGGCGTTTACGTGTTTTCTGACGGCACAGCAGATATTAGTAACAGCATGATTGATGCGTCAGGGGCTTATAGCGCCGGTGTTTGGGTGGAAGTTGGCACAGCCACCGTCAGCGGCGGTACGATTGTGGCGGCAGGAGGAGATAGCGCCGGCGTTTTGGTGCGTCCTGAAGGCACAGTAGGAATCAGCGGCGGTATCATCACGGCGTCGGGGGTTAATAGCGCTGGCGTTTATGTGGTCAGCGGTACAGCAGATATAAGCGGTGACTCGGAGATCAGCGGTGACGGCTCCGGCGTTTATGTGTTTTTAGATGGCACAGCAAATATCAGCGGCGGCACCATCGTGGCGGAAGGAGAATATGGCTCCGGCATTTATGTGGAAGCCGGCACAGCAAATATCAGCGGCGGCACTATCACGGCAACAGGCGCCGATAGCGATGGTATTTATGTGTGCAACGGCGGTACAGTCATTGTAAGCGGTGTCTCGGAGATCAGCGGTGACGCAACTGGCGTTTATGCGGGCGGCGGCAGCACAGCGAATATAAGCGGCGGCACGATTGAGGCGGCAAGAGGGAGCGGCTCCGGCGTTTACGTCAACGATAGCACAGCAGATATCAGCGGCGGCACTATCACGGCGACAGGCGCCGATAGCGATGGTATTTTTGTGTACGACGGCGGTACAGTCATTGTAAGCGGTGCCCCGGAGATTAGAGGTGACTTAACTGGCGTTAATGTGCATGACCGCGGCACATTAACCGTCAGCGGTGACCCGGAAATCAGCGGTGATACATATGGCGTTTGGGTCAACTATAGCACAGCAGATATCAGCGGTGGCACCATCACAGCGACAGGCACTAACAGCTATGGTATTTTTGTGGAATACGGCGGCGCAGTCACCGTCAGCGATGAGGCAGGGATCAGCGGTGACGCGTACGGCATTTACGTCTACGACGGCACAGTCACCATCAGCGTATCCGCCAATCTTATCATTAGCGGCGGTATATATGACGGGGAAGACAAAGTATTCCTTACCGACCTTCCCGATCCTGTTGCAGTGACCGCGGGAGAAACCGAAACGGTGGAGCTTATAGGGGTTGATGAAACCATAAGTTTTGAGGTTGATAATCGCGATACCGACTCAGAGCTGGCGGCAAGCATTGATAACAGTGATAAAGACAGGGTCAATTTGGCGCCCCCGGACACAACGCCTGCAGATACATACACCCTTGCATTGTACGCAACAACAAGCGAGCTGAACAATTTCAACCTGATCATTCCCGTCGCGGTGGAGGCAGAGACAATCGCACCGGTACTCAGTGCGCCCGGCGCGAGTGACGTAACCCATACAGCAGCCAACTTGAACTTTACCTCCGGCGAAGCAGGAACCTACTATTACCTTGTTTATTCAGCGGCAGATGCGGCTCCGGACAAAGCCGCCGTAAAAGCCCAAGGTACTGCGGTAGTCAAAGGAACAGGAGCAGCGTTAGCCGCGACTAATACAGTCATTGTGAGCGGTCTGGCACCGTCAACTGCATACAAAGCGTATGTAGTGGTGGAAGATGCGGCGGGGAATATATCAGACGTTGCAACCATAAACATTACAACCACAGCGGCGCCTGATACAGTGATTGACATCACAGCCATATCCGGAGTGCCCGCCCCGGTAAGCGGGTCAACTCCGGTAACAGCCATAGCGGCAACTGACCAATACACCGGAACCGTAAGCTGGGCACCTGCAGTTGTTGACGATAAATATGCTCCCAGCACAGTCTACACCGCCACCATCACCCTGACGCCGAAAGCGGGCTATACCTTAACCGGCGTAGCAGCAAACTTCTTTACCGTAGCCGGCGCGACTTCAAATACAAACGCAGCGAACTCAGGCGTAATAACGGCGGTCTTCCCGGCTACAGCTGCGCCACCGGATTCCGGTGACGGCGACAACTCTGGCGGAGGCGGCCGCTCCGACCGCCCGAACCCTCCCCCCCCGGTCACGAATGCTTCCAACAAAACCGTAATCTCCACCGACGCTATCAATAAGACCAGCGAGACCACCTCCGACGGCAAAACCGTAGAGTCTTTTACCGTGCAAAACACAGCGGCAAGCCAGATCCAACAGGCCAAAGAAGAAGGCAGCAGCTCTGTAGAGTTTAACATCGCCAGCTCACAGACCTCTGTCACCGATATCACCATTCCCTCTACGGTTCTAAAGAGCGCTTCCGGGATGAATATCTCTGTCAGCACCCCCCACGCCACCTTGGAACTGCCCGCCGCCTTGGTCAATGCCCTGGCTGCGGCAGGCCAAAGCCTGAATCTCTCCGTGACGAGAGGCGAGGATATGGCTAATCCCGAAGGCGGTACCGTCTTGGGAACAACAACGGAGATCACTACCGATATCGCAGGTGAAACCCAGGTGACCATTCCACTGGCAGGGGTCAGCATTCCCGCTGATCCGGCGGAAAGAGCTGCGTTTCTGAACAGCCTGGCCATATTCACCTACCACAGCGACGGTGAAACAGAGCTGATTACCGGTGAAATCATTTATGACGCCAGCGGCAATCCGGTCAGCATCAGCTTCCCGGTGGATAAATTCAGCACCTTTGCCATCGTCAAGCTGAGTCAAAGAACCATAGCCTTAAATATCGGCAGCTCGGAAGCCAGCCTGAACGGCCTGAACGTGGCCTTAGATGCTCCGGCCTTCATAAACACCCAGTCCAACCGGACCTTGGTTCCCTTGAGGTTTATCGGCGAGGCGCTGGGTGCCAAAGTCGAGTGGCTGCCGGTTGCCCGGCAAGTCAGCGTCACGGACGGAGAACAAGAGATACTCTTGACCATAGATTCCCAGCTTGTGCTGAAGAATGGACAAAGCACACGGATAGATTGCGCACCGTTGATAGTACCGCCGGGTCGGACCTTTCTCCCCTTGCGTTTTGTTAGTGAGGCCTTGGGAGCGGAAGTGGTCTATGATGAGGTTACAAAGAGGATCATCATCACCAGAGAGTACGGGAAATAGACTATTTTGTATAGACAAGGTCAAGCAAAACTTAGATTCGTTGAGCTCCCCAAACGGGGGGCTCTGCAGAAATTATAAAATACGTGCAAAATAATGTATTTTAGAATAACATGTATTATATGACAAACGTTATATAATACATGTTATTTTTAGGAGGGTGAAATTATGGGACCTAAGATTAAATTTACCAGAGATCAAATAATCGACGCGGCTTTTGAAATAGCTCAAGCAGAAGGAATGGGAAGTATAACTATGAGAAAAATCGCAGAGAAAATGGGCAGTTCCGTGGCCCCCATCTATGTGAATTTTAAAAGCATTGATGAACTGAATGAAGCATTAATTGAAAGGATTATAAGTATTAGCCGACAGCTTTTAATGGAAGAAAATACCGGAAACCCATTTCGTGATATGGGAAGCGCAAGTCTCAGGTTTGCTATGGAGTATAGCTCTATTTTCAGAGATTTGGTTATAAAAGGCGGCAAATACATACAGGGCTATGATGAAAAAATGATGCCGGCTTTGATTGAAGAGATGCAAAAGGACCCCGAGCTGGATGGGTTCACTGTCGGCGAGTTAAAAACAATCCTATTAAAAATGAGAATATTTCAATTAGGACTTTCGATAATGGCTGCCGACAGCTTGCTGCCCAAAGAGTACAATAAGCAAGATCTGATGGATATCTTAACAAGTACAGCCGATGATGTAATAATGTCAGCCAAACTAAGGAGGGGGGATTTACAATGAATAAAATAGCTATTCGTAATATTGAGATTTTTGTTTTTATTGTTATCATCAGTGGGTGGATAGGTGTCCTTACGGATTCTGTTCTTATCTCGCAACCCGAAGGTGATTCTCTTGGCATGGGGATATGGCTGGCACTGCCGCTACTGACTGCATTTATTATCATTTTATTTTCGAAGATGAGCTGGCGGGAGCTTGGCTATAAACCGAATTTCAAAGGCAATATGAAATGGTACTTGGCTTCTGTCTTAATTTTTCCTGTTGTTACCGCAATTGTTTTACTAATCGGCGCCGCAATGAATTGGATGGATTTGTCCAAATTTAATCTTAAATCATTAATCTTTGTTTTTTGTAGTACTTTGATTATAAATTTTATTATCGATATCTTTGAAGAGACTGCATGGCGTGGTTTCCTGACTTCCCAGCTAGTCAAATTAAATCTCAGCGACCTTAAGCTGTATCTGATTATCGCCTGTGTGTGGACCATATGGCATCTCCCTTATTATCTGGTGTTTTTACCTGAGGCGGATATCATGGCAGTCATGCCTGTCAGCCGGGCTGTTTATGTCGTCGTTGCTTTTACAACATTTTTCTCTTGGACGATAATGTTTACCGAGCTTTTTAGGGTAACCAAATCAGTATGGCCATGTGTAATTCTACATACGGTAGAGGATTCGCTAATAAATCTTTTAGTAATATCAGGTTATATCAGCATCACATCCGGTAGAGAAATTCTTATTTCACCAATCAATGGAGTCATAACCTCAATTATATACGTAGCCGTTGGAATCGGAATAAGAGCTTATAGAAGGCAAACAAGCAAGATGGATAAAGCATTATATTAAGTGAAAATTGTACTACCCTTGAGGGTACAAAACAGATGATATTGCCGATAAGGAGTATCAGTGCCTTTGGGCTTGCCCTATGATATGGCTACATCAACGAGGATAGTTGTATCTGCTTAGAGAGCCTATAAGCGTCCGGGAGATCACTGTCGTTGCCGACCAAAACGCGACCAATAATGAGCACCGAATTATTTGGCGAAGAAATCTGTGACACCCCCTGCGGCACGGCCCCTTTCCATCGTGGGCCGCAGATGAGGTAATCTCCGGCTCCGGTCCCTGTGGTACGTTTACCGACATAGGCAAAGGCAATATTTTTCGACGGATCGGTGAGCTGCATACTGTAATAGCGACCGGCCATGTCCGTAACATGCAGGATTTGCGGTCCTTTACTGAGGTCCAACCAGCCTATCGTGATGAGCGTGTCACGGTTCACGCCAGTAATCGTTAATCGCGAACCTGATGAATGGAGGGGGTCTGCAAATTTCGTTTGGGGTTGCGTATAGAGCGTGTTAATGGGAATGGCTCCCTCACCAAACCCTTTGACCAGAATCGCCCTTTTAAACACGTACATAAGCATCCGCGGCAAAAAATAGGTGACCAGGAACCATACTGCGACCATGATTAAACCGAAAATAAGCAAATGTTCGTATCTCGCGTGTTCCATCATTTCACCTCCACAACCGGCGGCACGTTGTACCTTCCGTCCAGAACTGTCGTGTCAGGCATATAGACACGCAACCAGAGAATGAACTCGCCTGAGGGCGCAGGCAGCCAGTTGGATTCCCGACCTGCCGGAGCGGTATTTTGAATGTAAATATCAACAGAGCTGTCGGCGTTTGGCACGAGTCCCGACCGATCGCTCATACTATATCGATTGATTGCATTCTCCACAAAGCGATTCTTCGCATCACCCATGGTCAGTGACCAGAACGCATTATTCGGAGGGAGTCCATCCGCCGGAAAGCGCAGGGTGTAGTTGTGCACTCCGGAGAGTTCATGGTCCGCGCCATCTACGGATGTAGTCCAGTACATCGCCTCTTGCGGTACGTTTACCGGTCCGGGTAAAGCCAAGGCACACGCGGCTCGCATGAACATGTTATTTCCGGGTACGCTCAAGCCAAACATAGTTGTCCATCCGTTGATCTTTGTGGTCTTCAGCTTCGCGACAATTCGGGCAGTGACAATCGCCAGCCCGAAGCCAATGAGAATGCCTTGAATCACGTCAGTTCTAACAGGTCTTATTTGGATGAAGAAGAACGCTTTGATTATGACATACCCGCATATCACGCCTATGAGCGTATATAAATAATTATATGCTTTGCTGCTCATTTTGTTATTCCCTCATGGTTCTGCCTGTAGTGGGGATCGTTACATTTGCCGCGGATCCCTTGCACAATATTTTTTACAATGGTATGCCTTAGTATACGGTCGAATAAACTTCTCGGCGAGTTTAAATCCTGATAACTCATGGAAGATCACCCCTACAAAAATTAAAGTTACTTTTTTACATTGCTTTTGTAAATACAAAGATAATATTTCATAAATAATGTATAATTATATATGATATTCTCCCCGCCAAGGGGGTACCAGAAGGGTGCGGCATCTTTTTTATCTCCTTAAGGCACGTTGAGACGGTTTGTCTGCTGTCATGCAAAGACAAATAAATAGGCCAAAATGACTTGAAATCAAAGGTTTTCAAACTTTCGGCAAGCATAGCCGATGAATGGAAACCTTGTTTTTTATCATAGGAGCATGGCTTATTACATGAAATATAAGAAATTCAAATTATTTTATAATAGGTGTTGCAATTGATTTTTAATGGTCTTAAACTTTGTTTTAGGGATATCCTTTAATAATATTAAAGGAGCGGAAAAAATGATTATAAAGAAAACAGAATTTGAGCAGCTGCACAGCTACGTAGAAGAGAGTTCAGGCAACGAGAAGAATATTTGTGAGATAACTGCCATCAAAAACGGAAGCATGGTTTATGAGGACTACTGGCATGGATACCGGCGAGGGGACACACTCAATATCATGTCAGTTACCAAGAGCGTCATGGCACTTTTGATCGGTATTGCGATGGATAAAGGGCTTATCAAGAGTGTTGATCAGAAGGTTCTGGAATTTTTCCCGGATTATCGGGTGAAGCGAGGAGAAAAGACTATCTATGATGTCACGCTCCGTCACCTTCTCGCGATGACGGCTCCGTACAAGTACAAGTCTGAACCCTGGACAAAGGTCTGTACCAGCGGTGACTGGACAAAAGCGGCTCTTGACATTCTTGGCGGAAGAAAAGGCATCACAGGTGAGTTCAAGTATTCAACGCTTGGGGTTCAGATACTGTCCGGTGTGATAGTAAATGCCAGCGGTATGAAGGTGATTGATTTCGCCAACGCTTGTCTCTTTGAACCGCTTGGTATTCCATGTCATACCAATAAGGAAGATAGATCGAAAGAGGATCAGTTTAACTTTTTAATGAGCAAGGAACCGAAGGGCGATGTCTGGTATGCAGATCCGCAGAATGTGAATACTGCCGGTTGGGGACTTGCTCTGTCAGCTAACGATCTTGCTGCAATTGGTCTTATGTGCCTTCAGAAAGGGGTATATAACGGAAAAAGGATTGTAACAGAAGAATGGATTGATGCGTTTACAACTCCATATATAGATTTGGATGACCGGTTCGGGAAAATGTCATACGGTTTTCTGTGGTGGATCATAGATGCAAACAAACGAATTTATGCAGCCATAGGTGATGGTGGAAATGTCATCTATGTCAACGAGGAAAAAGGTATTTGCGTCGGAATCGCAGGTACCTTCAAACCCAGGATCTTTGACCGCGTACAGTTCATTCAGAAGAAAATCGAACCGCTGCTTTAGGTGAAACAGATTCATTTGGTCATGAAACCCATTGAGCATAAAGACGATTTTTTGCTTCGCGGAAACAAGTCCATAATGGCTGTTGAATTTGCAAATAATATCATTTCAAATTATACTGAGTAAAAGATGTATGCGGTTGATGACTTGCAGAAGTCAAGCCAAATAGAAGGACGGGCTCATCGGGCAACAGAGAAGCAACTGATTTCTTTGAAAAAACTATCCGTAAATATGGGTATGAAATCGATGCTGCATCTTTTGCAACATTGGACTACGTTTGTCATAATACCTCATTAACTCATGGAGATATTAATTATGAGGTTTATGCCAGCCCCTATTCTTTGGGATGTGATATTAATGCAGAAATAATCACTGTATCAACATTGGCGGAACTGAAAAATACAGACTGTGAGGGAAAGATCCTGTTATTGAAAGGGGCTATATGTGATGAACAACTGGCGCCCAAAAACTTTGTCTTTTATAATCCGGAGCATCATAAGGAGATTATCGGGCTTCTTGAGAAACATAAGCCCGGTTGAAGATTGATGCAAACCGGCTGCCTTCAAGCTCCTTCAATGTCTTGGCGAGTTTGAACAGAGGGAAAGCTGAAAAAATTGTCATTACAGCCCATATTGATGCTTATGAAAGCACCCCGGGTGCTTTAGACAATGCATCCGGTACAGTGGTTCTGCTTCTTGCTGCGGAGATGCTGGCCGACTATCGGGGCAAGTATAGCTTAGAAATCCTCGCGCTAAATGGGGAAGATCATTACAGCGCAGCAGGTGAGATGGATTACTTGAATAGATATGGTAATGATATGCCGGGGATTTTAGTTGTAATAAACATAGATGATGTTGGTTTTAAGCAGGGGAAATCGAACTACTCATTCTATGAATGCAAGCCAGGATTTGAAGAGGTAGTGGAAGGTGTTTTCAAAAAGTATGAGGGCCTTGAGAAAGGAGAGTAATGGTTCGCCGGAGACCATATGGCCTTTGTGCAGAATCAAGTTCCTGCAATAGCTATTACGTCAGAACTCATGCCAGAATTATTGAAAACCGTGACTCACACATCCGCAGATACACCGAATTTGGTCGAGTGTCATAAGCTTGTTGAAATTGCAATGGCACTAAACGACGTTGTAAGAACACTATGAATTATAATTTGTGTTGAATATGATTAATGAAGGGAAACACAAGGAATATTGCGGAGTGAGACTAAATGGAAATATTGGACATTGTCGATGAAAACGGCAATCCGAAAGGAAAAACAATAGAGCGGGAAAAAGCGCACGCGGAAGGCATCATGCACAGGACCTCGCATGTATGGCTTCTCAGAAAAAGATCAGGAAAGGTTCAGATTCTGCTTCAGAAAAGGTGTGAAACCAAAGAAGCATTCCCTGGCTGTTATGACATTTCAAGTGCCGGTCACATCCCGGCAGGAATGGATTTTGCGGAATCAGCCATAAGAGAATTAAAAGAAGAACTCGGTATTACAGCTTCTGCTGATGAACTCATATTATGCGGTGACAGGACAGTAATCTGGGACGACAACTTCCATGGAAAGCCGTTTCATGACAGACAGTATTCACGTGTGTTTGCTCTGTGGCGGGATATGGACGAAGAGGAATTCTCTCTTCAAAAAGAAGAAGTGGACAGCGTGCTGTGGATAGACTTGGACGAATGTATGGCATCTGTTGAAAAAAATCAGATTAAACATTGCATCTATCTTGGGGAATTAGAAATAGTAAAGGAAAATGCATCATGGAAGACATTATCAAAGCGATGATAGACGGAAGCTATTTGATATATTCACCTGAAAGGTAGTTCTTCGAACATGATAAAAAACTATTGGCATGTTGGCTCAGACAGTGCATGGGGAGGGACACTGGGCGTTTCATCTGTCTGTTATGTAAAATATATAGGATTCTGCAGATGGACAAACGAAACGTCCCCGTGGATTATTATTGCTTTTTTAAACCTGTCAGCAGTATTTCGAAGTGCTTCAGGGCTTGTTCCTTCAAGTCAAAGTCAGGGTACCGGATGCACCATTCATAAATAAGCCCCCTATAAGCTATAAAACAATGTTTCGTAAGTGTATCAACCGGCAGCTCTGACCTGAATTCTCCCTGCTGCATACCTTTATTTAATATATAGCTGAACATTTTGTAAATCTCCCTTGTGTAGCTCAATACGGAATTTGTATCAACAGTTTTTGTGATTTGTGCCTTGTATAAGCTTTTCAGGTGATTGCAGCCTATGGTGTTAAGAATATCAGCAATTTTTGCTATCAGAGAAATAAGCATTTCAGATGCGGTTTCTTTGGCATCCAAGGATTCGAAGAAAGATTTATAGTCCAGATCCACTTCGTTTACATAATCATTAATCACAGCGGCAACCAATGCATCTTTTGAGGTATAATGAACATAAAAAGCGCCTTTTGATACACCTGCTGCTTCTACTATGGAATCTACGCTTATATTTTCATAGCCATATTTTCTGAACAAATCATTTGCAGCTTCATATATTTTCTTTTTTGTTTCAATGGCTTTTTCTTTTCTGCTATTTTTTCTTTTTTTTTCCACAATTTTCTCCTCCGATTGACGAATAGTGCCCAAATAATATATAATGACTTTATTATATGACTACAGTCTGTGACCATAGTCATTATTTTTAATTTTCTCTCTCTATATATATCACATAAACGTTTTTTTTACTAGAAAAGTTTAATAATTTAATCCTGATATCTTGATACGGATAATACAAGTGCAGTAAGGAAAGCAGGTTATATCAGCGGGTATTATTAAAGGGGGGCAGGAACATGAAAAAAGCAAATGCAACAAAGATAAAAAGCTTGATTTGGATATGCCTATTACTATTAATTACGATGACGGGGATGTCAGTGACAGCTCAGGCTGAAACTGAAACAATTCCGTACGGTGACTATACGATTGATGATAATGGTGTTTATCAGCTTCCTAAAGTTTACTCAGGCACAATTACAATCGGCAGCATGGTAACTGAGGTCACAGTTACGGATGCAGTCTATAAAGCATATCACCCATGGGCAAGCATAACCATTGCAGACGGCAGGTCCGCCGCTTTAGAACTTACAATTGAAGATATTGATATCACTGCTCCGATTGGTGCGGGGATAGACTTGAGCAATCTGGTAAGTGATGAAAATATGCTTTACATAAGCGGAGCAAGCAGTGTGACAGGCGGGGATGAAATGCCTGGTATATATGTACCGGATGGAGTAGGACTGATTATTGATGAAGCTCCCGGCAGCGAGGGCGCTCAATTAACAGCAACCGGCGGAAGTTATGCAGCGGGCATCGGAGGCGGTATTGGTGGAGTAGGTGGTAATATAACGATAAGCGAAGGAACAGTGACAGCAACCGGAAGTAGCGGAGGAGCAGGCATCGGAGGCGGTATTGGTGGAGCAGGCGGTAATATAACGATAAGCGAAGGAACAGTGACAGCAACCGGAAGTAGCGGAGGAGCAGGCATCGGAGGCGGTATTGGTGGAGCAGGAGGTAATATAACGATAGGTGGAGGAACTGTGACGGCAACCGGCAGTAATTCTGCAGCAGGCATCGGAGGCGGTGCGTATGAAGCAGGCGGTAATATAACGATAAGCGGAGGAACAGTGACAGCAACCGGAAGTAGCGGAGGAGCAGGCATCGGAGGCGGTTATTTTGGAGCAGGCGGAGATGTTATTATAATGGGATCACCAATCGTTTACGCAACAGGAGATATTGAAGCGTGGGCTGAACAAGTTGGGGCGGGATGTAATGGACTTAGCTCAGGAACCTTGAAGGATGCAACAGATGCGGATTTGTCCTATGTCAGGTTCATTACTGAAGGAATAGCCTGAGTAAAAATTGAACTGGAAGGTATTGACGGAGAATATTTGACAAATAATCATGGGATATGCGGAATATTTGTTCCTCGAAGCGGAACGGTTACATATACAGTGAGCAAAGCAGGATATGAAAGGGCGCAGGGAAACCAAGACGTATCCTTGATGAATCATGATGTCGATATTACAATGGTGGCAGACAATGCACCACCAACAGTGAGCGATGGCACAATAACCATATCAAACACGACAGAAACAGGTACAACCCTGACATGGAATAAGGCAAGTGACCTTGTTTCTGCAGATGCAGACCTGCAATATATTATATATATGTCTGAAGGGGACAACTTAAATACGGTGGAGGATATCGAGGCAAATGGAACGGTAGTACAAGACTATACCGCAGATATAGAAACACTGGATATCACGGGACTTCAACCGGGCATAACCTATTACTTTAATGTGATTGTCATGGATGAAGGCGGGAACAAGACTGCTTACACCGCAGCGGCAGCTTCAACCAAAACCTATCCCAATAGCTCCGGGAATAGCAACAGAGATGACGACGACAGGAATGAGAGAAGCACCACTGCTGCGCCGACTTACAAAGCGGGTATTTCAGGCGTCGGCTCGACGGGAACCATCCTGCCCATTAATGTAAATACAAATATGGGAAGTGTAACAACAGACCTTGGAAACGTGACGGGAAATATCTTCTCAGGTACTGGAACAGCAGCAGTAACTATACCCTCCATACCCGGAGTGAGCTCATACACCTTGAAAATGCCCGCAGCTGTCATATCCGGTTCACAAGGGGAAGGCGCTCTGACTTTCTCCACCGGCGCAGGCAGTATCACCATACCGGATAATATGCTGGCTGAACTTCCGGGAACTGATGGAAAGAAAGCTGGAATCACCATCGGCCAGGGTGACAAGTCCATACTGTCCGATGAATTAAAAACGGCCATCGGTGACCGTCCTTTGGTGCAGCTTACACTGACGCTGGATGGAGTTCAAACACAGTGGAACAACCCGAACGCCCCTGTTACGGTAAGCATCCCTTACACACCTACGGCGGCGGAATTGGCTGATCCGGATTATATAGTCGTATGGTATATTGACGGAAGCGGTAATGTTGTGTCAGTACCAAACGGATATTATGATGCAGCGACCGGTACGGTGACGTTTAGAACCACTCATTTTAGTGACTATGCGGTGGTATACAACAAAGTAAGCTTCAAGGACGTGGCACCGGATGCGTGGTATAAAGAGGCGGTAGGCTACATCGCTGCCAGAAAGATTACAGGAGGAACAGGCAATGGTAAATACAGCCCGGAGGCAAAACTGACGCGCGGCGACTTCCTCGTCCTCTTAATGAATGCATACGCCATAGCCCCGGATAACAGCCCGGCTGATAACTTCTCTGATGCTGGCAGCACTTATTATACCGGTTACCTTGCATCAGCGAAGCGGCTGGGAATATCCGCCGGTTTAGGGAACAACATGTTCGCACCGGACAAGCATATCATCCGTCAGGAGATGTTTACCCTGATGTATAACGCTTTGAAAGCCATCAATCAATTACCGCGGGGCACAAAGCTTCCTGACGGAAACTTGGGCAAGACGATTTCAGATTACGACGATGCCGGGCAGATTGACCTGTGGGCAAAAGAGGCAATGAAGCTGTTTGTCGAAACAGGAATCATCGGCGGCAACTCCGGAAAGCTCATGCCGACCGAAATGACAACCAGGGCGGAGATGGCGCAGGTGCTGTACAATCTGATGTCAAAGCACTAAGGTGCTGTACATATGCTGACAAGAACACACCAAACGCGTTGAGTGTGTAGTCCTATTGCAACGTCATAAGGTATGATTAATTAATCAAGATACAAGAATATTCCGATATAAATAAACAGGAATAGAAACAAACAGTTATTATACTTATAGCAGGCTAAAAAAATAAAATACAACACTTTTTTGAAAGCTGTAACCGGGGAGGATATGTAAAACATGGAGCTTTGTCTGGGAACTGTTCAATTCGGAATGGATTATGGGATATATAATCAAAAACAACCTAAGCCCGAAGATGCAATATCCTGTTTAGATTATGCCGCTCAGAATGGAATATTAACAATAGATACAGCAAATGCATATGGAACAGCAGAGGATGTAATAGGTGCATTTCTTCGAAGAAAAACAATTTCGAGAAATGCGCTGCACATAATTTCAAAACTCAAACCAAACCTGTTAGACGATGCAGATGAAGACAATTATTATCACTTAATTAAAAAAAATCTTGAAGATTCATTATCCAGATTGGGTACAGATTACCTGAACACATACTTGCTTCATAGTTCACGATATATTTTTAATGACGCAATTATTGATACATTAAACAGTTTGAAGAAAGAGGGATATGCCGAAAAAGTAGGAGTCTCTGTTTACGAACCGGAAGAAGCAAAAAAATGTATAGAGCGCAAAAATGTTGATATTATGCAATTGCCATACAGTATTTTTGATCAGAGAATGAAGAATGCAGGAGTGTTTGAGATGGCCATACAAGAAGGAAATACTCAGATTCACTCTAGAAGTGCTTTTATACAAGGGCTGATTCTGATGAGAGAAGATGAAGTACCTCCATTTTTGTATAAGGCAAAACCTATTTTAAGAAAAATAAATGAAGCATGTTTAAGATACGGTGTTTCAAGAATATCTTTGGCCATGAATTATGTTAAGAAAGAAAGTGCAATTAGTCATTTGGTGTTCGGAATAGATAACATTAAGCAGCTGGAAGAAGATATTAATCTGTTTCAAACTGGAATTCCGGATGAAATAGTTGATGCTGTATCAAAGGATTTTACAGACATTGAAGCAGATATTGTCATGCCAAGTTTATGGAGGAGGTAAAAAAATATGGGAATGTTCGATCAGAAGGTAGTATTCATAACCGGAGGGGCATCCGGATTAGGGCGTATATTGGTTGATGAGTTTGTAAAAGAAAATGCCAATGTTTTTTTTACCTACAGAAATAGTGAAGAAAAGGCAAGAGAAATCATTGAGAGATATGGAGAGCGAGTATGGGCTGTAAAAGCTGATGCAAGCGATATTATAGATGTAAAGAAGTCAATTAGCGAATGTGCAGATAAATTTGGGACGATAGATGTTTTGATAAACAATGCAGCATCAGCACAGGATGCTACTCTTGAGAAAATATCTGATGAGGCATTCAGGTTCACTATTGATAATGTCTTATACCCTGCAGTTTACTATTCAAAATATGCATCAGAGATTATGATAGCAAATAAAGCCGGTAAAATTATCAATATCGGTTCGATTAATGGCCTGCGTGGAAGAGAGGGAAGCGTTGCTTATTCAACTGCTAAGGCCGGAATAATAGGTTTTACAAAGACGATAGCGAAGGAATTAGGAAAATACAATATTTGCTGCAATGTAGTTGCACCCGGATTTATTAATACAGACGGACAAAGCAATACAAGCGAGCTGATAAAGAAAATGGTATTGGATGAATGTGCTATTCGCAAACTGACAGAGCCGGCAGAGATTGCCAATCTTGTTCTTTTTCTTTCAAGTGAGAAGGCAAATAATATAACTGGACAGGTTTACCAGATAGATTGCGGACAATACATTTGATTTTGGAGATTATAGGAGATTGGACAAATGAAAATAATCGCTATAATTCAAGCCAGGATGAGTTCTGAAAGATTACCGGGAAAAGTGATAAAACACTTAAATAGTATTCCAATGATTGTCCAGATTTATAGGCGGGCAGTAAAGGCTGTAAATGTAGATAAGGTTATTGTGGCTACATCATTGGATAAAACAGACGATGCCCTGGCGGATGTGTGCAGAAAATATGGCGTTCCGGTTTTCAGAGGCAGCTTAAGTAATGTACTTGAGAGATTTTTCAAATGTGCAACTCAGGAAAATGCTGATGTTATTGTAAGGCTTACCGGAGACAATGCATTAATAGATCCAGCATTAATTGATAAAGCAGTTGATCATTTCAAACGGAATGAATTAGACTATTTGAATTATTGCAAGGAATTGCCGCTTGGAATGTCTGCAGAGGTTTTTTCATACAGTGCATTGGCAAAAGCATATGAAGAAACTGATGATATGGAGTGTAAGGAACATGTAACTCTGTATATGTATGGAAATGGCGATAAGTTTAAGTGGGAAAAATATAGTGATGAAAAACTTGAAGATCACTCTGATATTCGCTTGACGGTAGATACTAAAGAGGACTTTGAGCTAATTTCTTTGATATATTCGTGCTTTAAAGATAACGAATTTGATTATAATAATATCATTGATCTTCTAAGAAAGAATCCTGATTGGAGATTTATTAATAAAAACATAAAACAAAAAGAAATCCTATATTACGGTGAAGAAAATAAAATTTGATGCTTAAACGTGTCTGTAATATATTTTGTGTAAGCTGGCAGAGAATCCTCTTGGATTATTGTTAAGATAAATATTAATTCAGGAGGATATTTTCATGGAAATAAAGCATAAACAGAAAGAACCGCCTCCGCGGTTTTATTTTTTTCTGCCAAAATATTTATTTTAGAACAAAATTCGGCAAATACTTGCAGGAAATACAGCAAAAAGAGGGAATATATCTAATACTCTGATTATTTTATATTGAGGTGTTATTTATGGGCGATAAACTCTTAATACATACTGCCAAAGCGGTGCTTGCGGTCTTTCTGACCTTGTCCCTCGTGGCTTGGCCCCTGTCTCTTCACGCTGAAGAACCAGTCCTGAGTGTTCTAGCCGGCAGCGGTATACCGGAAAATGCCGACGGCCTGCCTGAGAAAGCAGGATTCAACACCCCCTATGGCTTGTACGTGGACAGTCAAGGACGGATATATGTGGCAGACAGTTACAACAACAGCATCAGGCTGATTTCTGATAGTAAGGTAAGTACAGTTGCTGGAAGCAGTATTGGCAATGACTCCTATGGTTTTCCTATGGGAGGATTGGTGGATGGAGATGCAGAAAAGGCCGTATTTAACAAACCCAGGGCGGTGGTTGTTAACGGTCAGGGCACAATCTATGTGGCCGATACAGGAAACAACGTCATTCGTAAAATTTCCCAAGGGAAGGTAACCACCTATGCCGGAACAGGGAAGGCAGGTTTCAGAAACGGATCGGTCAGGGATGCACAGTTCAATGCCCCCAGCGGATTAGCCCTTGACAAGGCCGGTAATCTTTATGTAGCCGATACCTTAAACAATGTGATACGGAAAATTTCGCCCCATGGTGTTGTCACTACCTATGCCGGAAACAACACAGGAGCGGCGGGTTATCGGGACGGGTCTTTGACCGGGGCTGAATTCAACGAGCCAGCAGCCCTGACTATAGACAGTCAGGACAATTTATATGTAGCTGACAGCGGTAACCAATTAATACGCAAGATAGGCAAAGACCTGGTGGAAACTGCAGCCGGAACCCAAGGGGAGCTTTTATCAGGAACAGACTACATTCAAGGCAGTTTCCGGGACGGCTCAAGCGGTGAAGCAGCTTTTAACTTCCCCAAGGGCATAACGGTTCTGGAGAACGGGACGTTGATTATTGCAGATACCTGGAATTCACGGATTAGAGCTGTCCTCAACAATGGTCAGGTAACCACCCTGGTGGGTACGGGCGAAAACGGCAAGGCTCCGGGCCCTCTTTACCAGGCTGTTTTGGGCAGTCCTGTAGGTGTGGCTTATTATAATAAGAATTTATACATAGCTGATGCAGACAATAACCTTATTTGGCAGATGCCCCTCAATCCCGATGAATTAAAGGCTCTTCCCAACTTTGCTCCCCCTTCGGAGGAGGTTCAGATTTGGTTCAATGGCGTCAGGTTGGAGTTTGATGCCGATAGCAAGCCTTATATCCGGGAGGGGCGGACTATAGTGTCTCTGCAGGATATCTGCCGGAAACTGGAGTATCAGGTTGATTTGGCAGCAGACGGTACAATTAGCATAACCAATGGAAACCGGCAAAAGGTGTTTGCTGCCGGGGATCTAAACCTGCAGAACAATAACGGCAATACCATGGTAGGCTTGCGCTACCTGGCCGAGAGTATGGGATATGAAGTAGAGTGGGTGCCCGAGTACCGGGCAGTTGTCATTACGGATAGTCAGGGGGTGGAATAAATGAAAAGAATCAGCTGGCTTCTTATAATAGTGTTTTTCCTGTCCGTTGTCATGCCCGGAGTTAATCTTCTGTGGGAACTGAATGTAGCTGCGGATACCCTGCGGGCTGCCAAAATAACAGCAGTCCAGGGGGATGTTAAGATATTGCGGGCAGGCGGAGAAAAGCACTTCCCGGCCTTTAAAAGCATGGGCCTGACCCAAGGGGATACTGTCATTACCGGAAAAGACGGGCGTGTTACCCTGGAAATAGCCGCGGATAAAGAGCTGAAGATTGGTGAAAACAGCCGGGTTATGATCAGTGAATTGGTACAGTCTGATAGTACCAATGCTGATAAAACCTCGCTGAATCTTAAGGCAGGTCAGGTTTATACAAATATAAAGGGCAAGCTTAGCCCCGATGCTAAATATGAAATCCGTACCCCTACAGCCGTAATGGGGGTCAGAGGAATCCAGTTCTTTGTCACTTTAGCATCCGGCGTGCAGGCTAAAGTGGTGACCCTGGAAGGGAATGTTGTTGTTACTGTTCCACAGCTTGTAACCCTGGAAGACGGAACTACCATTACCCAGGATGTGGAGATTGAGGTTCAGCCTAACCAGATATTCGTCCAGACAGGGGATATGACCGATATCGGCAAATATGACCTGAGTACCCTGACAGGGGATGTGGCATTGAGTCTGTTTGTCCTGGAAACCCTGAAGGAAATCAGTGAGGAGCAGCCGGATCTGATTAATCCTGAAATACTGCAGAACCTGGAGGATATGATTGAAAGAGCAAGAGAAGAGCAGCAGCAACAGCAGCAACAACAGGAAATGCTGCAGCAGCTTCAGCCAAATATTCAGTTTGACACCATCGGTACCACAAGTGGAGGAACAACAGGTGGTGCTTCGGGGAATACCTCAGGGGATAACGATGATGATGACTATGCAGAACAGCCTAGAGTGGTTATTAATACTCAACTGGATGATATCAGTATCAGATATGGTATTGATCATGGAAGGTCGATTCATATAAATACCAATCCTTCCAGTGGTGTAGTGCTTCAGGTTAATATTCAAAACGAAAATATTGCAGAGGCTAATGTCAGTGGAAATAATATCACCATATTTGGTTTGCAGCCAGGCAGTACCAGAATAACTGTAACTGCCAGCAGGACAGGATATCTTCCGGCGGAGAAAAGCTTCATGTTTACAGTTTACGAGGATATTGAAGAAGGTGACTGGGATAAGACCATTATTAACGACGAATATGGAGAGCATACGGATATAGCTCTGGATAGTAAGGGGATGCCTCATATTATCTATGAGGACGTTTCGGTGAGGTACAGGTACTGGAACGGCAGCTATTGGCAGGAGGAAGAACCCCAGATTGGCAGTCAACAAGGGTCTCTAGCCATTGCTGAGATTGACGGAAATGACTACTCCTTTATTTCTTACAACTATTTTAGCGGCAGCCATGGTTACGACGTGTTCAACGGGGAGAATTGGTCACACCATTATCTTTTGCATGAAGGAGTGACAGTGGCGGCCTCCAGCATTGATACAGTCCAGTACGACGGTGGGTATGGCATCGGAGTCAGTTATTATGATGAGACAAACGGTGATTTGTACTTCAGATTCAATCCATATCCATTGGATGGTTATTTCGATGATTGGAGTGCTCCTTTCCGGGTGGACGGGGTAAACAGCGATGCGGGAGAAGCTTCCTCCCTGGCCTTCGGTGAGGATGGCAAGGCGTATATTGCCTACTATGATTATAGTGATGACAGGGAGACAGGTTCCCTGAAGCTTGCCGTAATTGATGAACTGCTGGATCCTGTATTACTTGATATAATGGAAGTTGATGACCAGGTGGGATACAGTGAGGGCCAGTATGTTTCTGTTGCTGTTGATGATGGTGAATTACCTATAATACATATAGCATATTATGACGCAGTTGATAATAATCTCAAGTACGCTGTGTTGTACGGCGAAGAGCAGTTCATTGTTCCTGTGGACGACAGCGAAGGTGATGTGGGCAAATATGCCTCCCTGGCTCTCGATAATGAGGGGAACCCTCATATCAGTTACTATGCTGAGAGTGATTTGGGAGAAGCGCTGAAGTACGCCCGCCTCGATCCGGATCATGAGGGAGAATGGCTGATAGAGATAATCGATCAGGGCGAGGAAGTAGGAATGTACAGTTCTATAGCCCTTGACAACAATTTGCCAATATCAATACCTCATTTTGCATATACGGCCATGGTCGAAGGAAATTGGGTAGTGAAACATGCCACCAGGCAGGGTATCATGAATACCATTGAACCGGGTATACTATCCGGGACTGAGCAGGCTTTTGAGGATGCTTCCTTCTACATTAACAGCTTTGGTAATGAAGTCTGTGGTGTATGGAGAGAAGCGGGAGCAGAGATAGATTATTTGGAGGAAAATGAAGATTATACTATTTCTGAAGATGATGAGGGATTGATTTTTACCCTGAAGAGTAGCTTTCTCAACAGCTTGGGGATTACATACTATGAGGAACCCCACAGGATCTGGATTCACTTTGATTCCGGCCTGCCTGTTCTAATAACCATTGAGGTAACAGAGAATTTAGAAGCTTATACAGTAAGGGATAACCCGGATCTGGCTTATGACTCCGAGAATAACCGTTACTTAATGGTTTACGAGAGAGACATTGCCGAATATATTTACTCCGAAATTTGGGGCAGATTTATCACTGCTGAAGGTATCCTTGGCAAAGAGTTCAAAATTTCCAGTGAAGAAAGATGTCATGCCCCCAAGGTGGTATACAGCCCTGACAATAATGACTTCCTGGTGGTTTGGTGGCAGGAAGGCTATCCGGATAAGATGTATGCACAGATTATTGATGAAGAATGGGGAACAAATAGTGAGCTGGAAAACTTTCTAGTATGCCCCGATGAAGAAAGCAGCGCAGACCAGCATTATCCTGCAGTGGCTGTTAATACGGCAGGTGATGAGTACCTTGTTGCCTGGATTGAAGCCGACGAAGTCGAATATGCAAAGAAAGTGATTTATGGACAGCGTTTGAACTATAATGGTGAACGGATTAACGAAGATAAATTGAATCTAACAAATGATATTGTAAGTTCGAAGCTTAATCCAAGCCTTGTTTTTGCAGGCAATAAGTATATTCTCATCTTTGAGAGCGATATAAATGAAGATGATGACGATAAAGAAATAATGGGAGTTTCCTTAACTTCCGCTGGAGTATTTTACGAAGAAATAGAAATAGATACAGATGGCAAATGGAATTGCGTGCCTACAATCACTGGAAGTAATGACGATGGATTGTTCCTCGTAGTATGGATTGAATTTGAAGAAACAAAAACCATATATGGCAGATTTATCAATGCTGAAGGAACTGTAGGAGAAGACTTCCCTATTAGACAATCAGAAGAAGATCTATTTAGGCCTAGCGTGGCTTTAAATACTACAAATGGTTCATATCTGATAGCCTGGGAAAATGAATACAGTGTATGTACACAACAGTTGACAGAAGAAGGTATGACGCTAGGCATTCCTGAAGAAATCAGTTCTGATGAAGGATGGAATTCAAACATTAAAGTGGTCTACAATCCTGACGAGGGCAACTATCTGGTTGCATATGAGAATTACGGGGAAGGAAACACACGCATCGGTATTACAATACTGAGTGTTCCGGAAGAGGCTCTGAAAATAAAGGAGAAACTCCTGGCCGCTGGTGAAACCCATAGCCTGGTAGTACGGGACGGTCAGGTCTGGTCTACCGGATATAGTAATGCTTCTTATACCTTAGGCCTCAGTCCGGTGGAGGAACTAGACGGCGTTGTCGTAGTAAGCGCAAATGACTCTTACAGTCTGGCCTTAAAAGAGGATGGCACGGTGTGGGCCTGGGGTAAGAACGATATCGGCCAGTTAGGCAACGGTGCCGATTATCTGGACGACCCTGTACCCCAAATGGTTTCAGGTTTGGATAATATCGTCGACATAAGCGCCGGGGCAAGCCATGCTCTTGCCCTGAAAGCTGACGGTACAGTCTGGGCCTGGGGCGATAACAATAAATATAAGCTGGGTATTGGCAGTGAGGATTATAAGACTCATACCCCCAGGCAGGTTAAGGTGGACAGCGATAATTATCTTACCGGAGTAGTGGCCATAGGAGCAGGTTTTGACCACAGTCTTGCCCTGAAAGCTGACGGTACAGTCTGGGCCTGGGGGGATAACGTATCAGCCCAATTGGGACAGGGAGCTGGAGGCAATGATGAGGAGGCCTATCCTGTTCAGGTCAAGGACAGCACAGGTTCAGGTTATCTCACAGATGTCATGGCAATTGACGCTGGACCCATGCATAATCTGGCTTTGATTGATGGCGAGGTCTGGTCCTGGGGATATAATTATTATGGACAGCTGGGCGATGGAACACAAGTGAGTAAAGCCCTTCCTGTTCAGGTCCTTGGGGTGGACGGAGAGGGTTATCTAACAGATATTGTCAGGATAGCGGCAGGCGGTAACTGGGCAGGACACAGCCTGGCCTTGGATGATTCGGGTAACGCCTATGCCTGGGGAAATGGTGAATATGGCCAGCTCGGACTTGGATCTTATTACGAAAGAAAAACATCTCCCGCTGAGGTCCTCGGATTAACTGCTGTGGAAGATATAGCTGCCGGCGGTGAATACGGTACTTCACTTTTCCTTGAAGCCGACGGGACAGTCAAAGCTTGCGGGTCCAACGATTGCGGGGAATTGGGAGATGGAAGCGAAACAGAGCGTTATTCGGTAGTGACAATGATTGAGGCCAGTCAGATTCCTTCGGAAGAAGACATTATTGTCACTAATTATGTCACTGGCCCGGATACTGTCAAGGTAGATAATGTTCCGCCCGGTGCCACCGTCAAGGTCTATGCCTCATCTTCAGCATCAACCCCTCTGGGCAGCGGAACTATGCCTGAGGATTCCGAGGGTTCCTATGTTATTGTTTCCATTGAGGACGGACTGCCGCTGGATAGCAATTTTGTTCGGGTTACCATCACGGAAGAGGGCAAGGCAGAGAGCAGAAAAACAGATAAATGGATTCCCACACCTGTAATGAGGGAACCCTATGATTTCGAAATCGACACAGTAGATTATGTCTACGGAAAAGTTACCTTTGTAATGGAGAACACCCAGATAGCAGCAATTGAGGATGCTACTGGGAAAGGCATTAGCAAAATCATTGGTTTCGTTGGTGAGTATGAGTCATATTTCGATGGTCTGCCTGAACCAGACGATATGAACATTGATACAATTGAGCTTGAATATAATGAGGAACTTGATAAATATATTGGCAGCATAGTTAAAGAACCGGGCAATTATCCATGTGCCATAGCTGTATATGACGATACGGACAACGTAATTGCCTACTATGTACATGATGGGTGGAAAACCGTTTGGTGACGAGAATAGTATAAAAATTTAGCGAGGTAGAAGTATGACTGTAAATAATTTTACAGTAACCTTTTGGGGTGTCAGGGGGTCCCGGCCGGTGCCGGGACCCGGGACTGTCATATACGGGGGCAACACACCCTGTGTAGA
>Ga0208695_1000751_pt1 | contig 32152 bp, 29 predicted proteins | sample AD_UKC111_MetaG_FD_184449 | JGI IMG/M metagenome (GOLD analysis project Ga0208695, IMG submission 184449) | Active sludge microbial communities of municipal wastewater-treating anaerobic digesters from Hong Kong - AD_UKC111_MetaG (SPAdes)... | ecosystem: Engineered > Bioreactor > Anaerobic >...
AAGAGTATGGGCCCCAGGCTTGCAAAGTTCGGATACAAGGAAGCCAATGTCATAATAAACAATGAGCTGGTTCCCGGCATCGGAGGAGGAGTATGCCAGGTTTCTTCCACCTTATATAATGCCGCACTGCTTTCAAATCTTAAAATAGTAGAGCGTAAGAGCCATTCACTTCCATCCAGCTATATAGCTTTGGGAAGAGACGCAACAATATCAGAGGATTATATAGATTTAAAGTTTGAGAATAACACCAAATACCCCATTTACATTTATGGAGAAGTGAAGGGAAGCTGGGTTAAATTCAGCATATACGGCTATGACGAATACCCGGAAAGAACTGTCAAGATAAGGACAGAGACAATAAAGGTGACTCCCCCTCAGATAAGTATAATAGAAGATCCTACCCTTCCGGAGGGGACAGAGGTGGAAGAAAAGAAGGCATATACAGGGTATGTTGTCAAAAGCTATAGAGTGGTTATGGAAAACGGAAAAGAGGTTTCATCCGAGGAGCTTCCATTAAGTGTTTATCGAACTGTAAACGGGGTAAAAAGAGTGGGAACCATGAAGGTAGAGCCTCCACCGGCTGAAAATGAAGCCTTGTCGGAAGTACCCGGTGATATATAACTTAAGTGCATTAATAGTTGTTATCATAATAGCACTTGGATTGGAGAATATTTGATGAATAATTCGCTATATTCAAAGAAAGTCATTTGCCCCATATGCGGCAAGCAGTTTTCTTCAATGAAAGCCAAGGTTAATTCCTGTAAAATTGAAAAGAAGGATGAGGATTTCTGTACCCATTACGTGGACTTGAACCCTATGTATTATGAAGTTTTTGTATGTCCTTACTGCGGATACGCAGCCCCGGAGAATTCTTTCGAAGAATTGACGGAAAAAGAAGCCGGGCTTCTTAGGGAGGCCTTTTCAGGAAGAGAAGTGGGCAGAAGCTTTTGTGCCCAAAGAAGCCTGGATGATGCAATAGCTTCGTACAAGCTGGCGATTTATACTGCCGAGCTGAGAAAAGCGAATGCCAGTGTGCTTGCGGGATTGTGCCTTAAACTTGCATGGCTTTTCAGATTTAAGGGGGACAAGCAGGAGGAGCTGTTCCTGGATTATTCGCTCCGCAACTACTTGGAGGCCTATAATAAAGAACCGTTTCCAATCGGTAATCTGAATGAGATATCCTTGATGTATCTTTTGGGAGAGCTGTCAAGAAGGCTTGGGAAGCTTAACGAAGCTATCACCTGGTTTGGTAAAGCAGCTGCAAGCCCTGAAAGGAAAGAAAACCCCATGATTGAGAAGCTGGCAAGGGAGCAGTGGGCATTAACGAGGGAACAGCACAAGGAAAGTGAAAAATCCGAATAAAAATTAAGTTGAAAACTGTCCATTAAAGGACAGTTTTTTTGTATTGTTCATAATTTGTGAAATAATTTTTAAAAAAAATTCACTTTTAGTTGATTGAATTGTCAGAATATAATTAATAGAATACTATTATAGGCATTTCTGCGTGGCATAGCTTTTTCAGAAACTATGGGGGGAATGTATTATGGCTGACAAGGACTTATTTGTGAAAAAGATTGAGGAAAATGTATCAAAGGTTATCGTCGGCAAGAAGGATGTCCTGGAAAAACTATTGGTAGTTTTGTTTGCGGGAGGCCATGTGCTTATTGAGGATGCTCCCGGAGTAGGCAAGACTACTATGGTTCATGCGCTTGCAAGATCAACCGGCTGCAGCTTCAAGAGGATACAGTTCACTCCCGACCTGCTTCCATCAGATATAACAGGGGTTACGGTCTACAACATAAAGCAAGGCGAATTTGAGTTCAAGCATGGGCCGATAACATCAAATATTATTTTGGCGGATGAAATAAACAGAGGCTCTCCCAAAACACAGTCAAGTCTTCTTGAGGCCATGCAGGAGCGACAGATAACAGTTGACGGAAATACATGGAAGCTGCCGGAGCCCTTCATGGTGCTTGCAACCCAGAATCCCATAGAGTATGAAGGCACATTTCCGCTGCCTGAAGCACAGATAGACAGGTTTGCAATCAGAATATCCATGGGCTATCCTACTTATGACGAAGAAAAAAGCATTCTGAACAAATGCGGGTCGGATAAAGCGCCGGAGAATATAGAACCTGTTATCAGCGTGGAGGAAGTACTGGAAATGAGAAGGAAGGTTGAAAAAATACATGCGGATGATTCCGTACGGGATTATATTGTAAAACTGGTTCGGGGTACAAGGGAACACAAGGATGTGTACCTTGGCTGCAGCCCAAGGGGAACACTGGCACTTTTCAGCAACTGCCGTGCACTTGCCTTTATCCGGGGAAGAGAATACGTGCTGCCTGATGATGTAAAGGAGCTTGCATTCTGCACTCTTGCCCATAGGATCATATTGAAATCCGAAGCTGCAATACAGAGTAAGGATCAGTACTCAGTACTTGCAGAAATCTTAAGAAATATTAAGGTACCGGTGGCGAACATTAATGGTTGAGATGAATAAAAAAGCCCTTGCATTGATTCTGCTCATTTTTGCTGCAGCACTTTTTGCAGGAGGCATATTTATGTATGGAATCTTCCTGACAGCTTTATTTCTGGCAATAATATCCTATGCATCCGGCAGATACGTATATAATAACCTTGTAAATCTCACCTGGGAAATAAGCAGTAATGCGGTAAGGGGGGACAGGGTAAGCCTTAAGACCGATTGGTATAATGCAGGCATTATACCAATTCCTTATTTGAAGGTTATAGCCAGCCTTCCCAAAAGGCTTGCCGGTGAAGAGCAAAAACAGAGGGTGTATTCCATAATGCCCGAAATGATAACCACCATGTCCAGAGATTTTGAATGCAGGCATAAGGGTGTTTATAAAATAGGAATAATCGAAACTATATTCGAGGATACGCTGGGTATATTCAAGTGGAAAAAAGTCTTTTATGACGACAGATATCTTGTTGTATATCCCAAGGTGCATTTATTGAAGCATCTGGATATCCCTATGAGACAGCAATACGGTACTTCGGCTGTCAAGCATGCCGCATACGAGGACTGTACCGGCACCAAGGATATAAGGAAATACATAACCGGGGACAGCTTCAAAAAAATTCACTGGAAGGTAACCGCACACAGAGGAGATTTTTATGTAAGAAATGTTGAACTCAATGCTTCTGCGGATTTAATCGTATTTCTTGATTTGTACGATTATGGATTTGATGAGGAAATAGCTTATGACATTGAAGAAAAAGGAGCGGAATGTGCTGCATCAATTATCAGATATGCTTTAGCAAATTCAATGTCCTTGAATTTCACTGCAAAGGGAGAGGAACTGGTAAGCCTTTCGGCGAAAAGAGCCGACAGGTTTAATTTGTTCCTTGACGCCGTAAGCAAGCTTTCATCAAAAGGGGATATACCTATTGGGGACCTGGTCAGAAAAGAAGCAAGAAAACTGGACTGGGAAGCTACTGCAGTAGTTATAACCCCTTGCATTGAAAAGAACGCTTCCGCATTTCTTTCATTAAAAACTTCAGGGATAGAGCTTGTGATAATATATCTGTGCAGAGACGGCGCTAATGGCGGAAAGGACGCTGAAATACTCAAGAGCAGCGGCCTTAACGTGTTTGTGGTCGGGTTGGAGGATGATTTAAATCAGGTACTGGGAGGGCAATATGAATAACAGGAATATAAAAGAAATATTGTTCTATTTCAGCCTGATATTTATGATGGTTTTCAGCTTTAACACGGCACTTAGGGATTTTGTCGGTATAGATATGCCTTTGGCTGAAGTGTTCTTGATTTCTCTGTCTGCGTCAGCTTCAGCATCGATGCTCCTTTTGTTTCCGGCAGCTGTTTCGGCAGTATTGATTGCCGCAGCAGGATTTCTGCTTTTTTATTACTATAAGGAGCCTGCATCAGTGAAGCCTTATTTAGAAGAGGCACTGGAGTTTATAACATGGCTTTCGGGGTATCTGGCGGGTTACAATTACTTTGAAAGGGCATATTCCTTGCTGTTTATCATAGTCATTACCTTTCTGGCCGCATTGATTATTTCAGCTGCCGTATATAGGGGAAGAGGAGTCCTTCCGCTTATTCTTGCGGGTACTGCAGTAATGGCTTACTTTTGGTTTGTCTATGTCGGATCCGCGAGGTTGTATCTTGCATTTTTCCTGTTTGCATCCATAATGCTTTATTCATATCGTACATTTAAGAAGAGGCTCCGGGAATGGATAGCGTCAGACTGTATTATCGATTACAAGGTTGGGCGGAACTGGATGATTTGTTCCGGAGTTGTAATTGCAGCGGCTTTATTGCTTTCTGCAGCCCTGCCCTTGAAAATAGGCCCTGTAAGGTGGCCGTGGCTTAATGATAAAGCCGTGAGCCTGTTCCCGTTTATTGCGGAATGGAGGAATGACACGCTGGAGCCATACAGCTTCAGCTCCGCAGGATATTCAGGCAATAAGCTGGGCGGGGAACTACGCCGGGATGATTCAGTGGTTATGCTTGTAAGGGCACAGGGAGAAGAAACGCTTTATCTCAGGGGAACCGTTATGGACAGATATTATGAGAACAGCTGGAACAAGTCGGGAAAGAGGTATAAAGAGTACAAACCGGGCCATTTAATGCCTCTTCCTTACGGAGAAGATATAAAGGTCTATAAAAGGGATCTGGAGATATCACACAGGAAGCTTCTGACTTCTACCATATTTGCTCCTTATTCATTATACCGGATACAGCAGGTTGGGAAGAGGATATATATGGATGAAGATTCGGAGGTATATGCCTCCAAAATTACTGCATTAGATACGACATACAAAGTGACAAGCATAATTCCTTACATTGATGTTGCGGAGCTAAGGCTGTCCGGGGCAGAGACTATGGAAGAAGATGACTTAAGGCGCTATACTGCCTTGCCGGAAGATATTCCCGAGAGGGTAAGGTCATTATCCCATAGAATCACAAATGCTTATAGCAGCAATTATGACAAGGCTAAAGCCATAGAGAAATATCTGCGCCAAAATTACGTGTATTCTCTCAAACCATCGCAGCTGCCTTCAAATAAAGAGTTCGTTGATTATTTTCTTTTTGAAGGAAAAGAAGGCTACTGTACATACTTTGCAACCTCCATGGCGGTACTGCTGAGGGCTTCCGGAATACCCTGCAGGTATGTGGAAGGATTTATAGCAAGCTACGAGGGAACTGAAGAAAGAGAGGTAAAGGGTACCGATGCCCACGCCTGGGTGGAAGTGTTTTTCGACGGATATGGCTGGATAACCTTTGAGCCTACCCCGCAGTATCCGGTGGTTGAAATTCTTAAGCCCGAGAGTGTGAAGGATGAGGCAGCTGAGGATGTTACGAATGACACAATTACAGCGGAAAATGAAAGAGCCGGTATGAACGGATACTTTGGGCAGCCTGAGGGTGCAGAAAGGGTCGGAAACGGTACAATTAGCGGTGATATAAAAAAATCATACAATTTTGCAAAAATAATATTACTGATTGCTTTGTCAGCTCTAACCGCAAGAGTTGTATTTTTGTATGTGAAGCAGGCAATAACAGAAATTGGCCTTGGACGCAGCAACGGGAGAAAGTTTGCTGCAGATTATATAAAGGATATTAATAGATATTTGAGACGTGCGGGATTTGAGATGAAAGCAGACGAGACGCTCAGGGAATTTATGAACAGAGTGGGATTAAGCTTCAGGGAAAACCTTGACCATATTTCAAAGATTACAACGTTATTGGAAAAAACCAGATACGGCGGTTATGAGCCTTGTACGAATGAGAGAAGCATTCTCAAGGCTTTCAGGAAAGAAGTAAAGGGCTTTGCAATAAAAAAAGCCGGCATTTTTCGCTATTTTATAAGCATGTATATCCTTGGAGACAGAAAAACCGCAGTGCAAAAATTTCATGTTGAATTCAAAAAAGTTACGTGATATAATAATTCCATTAGCGTGAGTGGCGGAACTGGCAGACGCACTAGATTCAGGTTCTAGCGGTCGCAAGGCTGTGCGGGTTCAAATCCCGCCTCGCGCACCAAATATGATTATAAGGAACTATAGCAAAAGCTATGGTTCTTTTTATTTGTCCATAATTGGACGTTAAGACATAGCCCAATTATGGACAAATAAAACTTGAAATGTTAGAATGTTATTAAATTTTAATTTATGCGGAGGTGTTTTTATGTTATCATTGACGCTTCTTTCGCTTACAGCTAATACTGCTGTTGCTATACAAAAGCAGCTGCAAGAGATATTTGGGGATATGGTTGAAATTAAAAGTACATATTTTGATGAATTGGAGCCGGGTTCGAAGATAAGTGATTCATTAGTGGTAGTAACAAGTCATAATATTGAAGACATGGCATTGAAAATTATAAAAAAAGGAACAAAAACAATTTTTGCAGACAGAATTGTAAATATAGAAACTGTAAGTAAACTGTATGAAGTACCGGAGGGTGCTTCCGTGCTTGTAGTAAACAAGCTTTATGACACTGCAGCACAAGCGATTGATCAATTAATTGGTGCCGGGGTTTCCCATCTCAAATTTTACCCTTATTATCCCGGAATGGAATCCTGGAATAGGGATTGTAAATATGTTGTTACTTTCGGCGAGAAACAGCTGATACCGGATCAGGAATTTGAAATTATTGATTTGGGCATTCGTCCGATAGATATTAATACTTGCATAAGTATATCAATGGAACTGGGCATTTATGAAAACGTAAAACATACGCTGACCTCGGCGTTTTTCCGTCCGTCCTTGAGACTCTTATACCATTATTCGCAGGAATACAATAAGAACTTGTTTCTGACTGAAAAGCTGCAGCAGCTTCTTAATATATTTAAATCCGGGATTGTATTATTGGATGAGAATAATGAAATATCTTTTTATAATTTTAAAGCCAAGCAGTTGCTGCATATTAAGAACAACTCTTCGTTCCATATCAATAGCATTTTAGAAAGAAGTAAATCCGCCGGTACGGATTTTTTCTACACGATTGGGGAAAAAAACTGTCACATAGAAATTGCCAGCAACAACTTCGAGAGAGGCCTTGGAACAATAATAACCATTGATGATATTAAGAACATTGAAAGAATAGAAAAGAACTACAGGTTTTCAATCCATGAGCGCGGACTTTTTGCTGAATACAGGTTTGAGGATATATTGCACAAGTCCGTGATCATGGAACAGCTTATTATGAAGGCAAAGCAATTTGCCAAGAGCAATTCAACAATATTGATCGAGGGCGAAAGCGGCACAGGTAAAGAGCTTATTGCCCAAGCAATTCACAATGCTTCTTTGAGATCAAATGAAGCCTTTGTAGCAGTTAATTTTGCAGCTCTCAGTGAAAACCTCAGCGAATCGGAACTATTCGGTTATGAGGAGGGAGCATTTACAGGGGCTAAGAAGGGTGGTAAGCCCGGGCTGTTTGCAATGGCCCATAAAGGCACAATATTTTTAGATGAAATAGGTGATGCTCCTGTTAATATACAGAAAAAGGTATTGAGGGCGATACAGGAACGCCGGATATTACCTGTCGGAGGTTCGCAGGTCATACCGGTAGATATCAGGATAATAGCTGCAACAAACAGAGATCTCCAGTCAATGGTAAATGAAGGTACATTCAGGCAGGACTTATACTACCGGTTAAATGTGCTTCCCCTTAAAGTCCCTTCTCTAAGGGAACGGACAGAGGATATTTTCCCATTATTCATTGATATAATCAAAAACCAGTTTCATGTCGATATTGAAGAATTTCCTGACGAACTGAAAAGGGAGCTTGAATATTATAATTGGCCGGGTAATGTTAGGGAACTAAAAAATTTGGCAGAGTATATATCAAATTTCATGCAGCTTAATTTGGATTGGAAAGAAGAACTGTACAATACTATGAAAAATAAAATTAGCAAAGCTGTGATATCCAAGGAAGAATCGGATATTGACCTTGTTATCCGACGCCTTGAAGAATATGGCCAAATTTCAAGATTTATTGACATACTTAAAGCCCTGGATTCTCCGCCTTATAAATGGACACGAAAAGAGCTGTGTCTGGAGTTGGAGAAGTCCGGTGTCAGCTTAAGCGAAAGTCAGATAAAGAGATATCTTATAATATTGAAGGAATTTGACCTGGTACAAAGCAAGACGGGGGACGGCACCTATATAAAAGATAAGGGCAGGATTGTTCTAAGGCAACGGGAGAGAAGAAAATATTAGTATAACTCATTTGTCCACGAATGGCAGACATACATAGCCAAACGTGGACAAACATTATATAGAACTATTGTATTTGTGGTATTTTTTAATGGCATGAATATTGCTTGTTTAAATACTGTAATAGATTCGCGAATCATAAAAGGGTATTTAGCTTTGCAATTAAAGGAGGAAGTGAAGATGAACTATGCAGTAGATTGGGTGGATCGAGTAGATTTTGTAAAAATGCGGGAGATGCGTACAGAGCGTTTGCGACAGACAATGGTGAAGCATAATTTGGATGCCTTAATAACCTTTAGGGCGGAAAATATAAGGTATATGACTAACATGAGACCCTTGTGGTGGCCAATATCCTTTTTATCAAGAAATGCTTCAATGATGACGCAAACCAGCAGGCCGGTTCTTTATGTTACCAGCGGTGATGCGCCGCGCTGCCGTGCTACAATGACTTGGATGAAGCCGGAGGAAATCAAACCTTGTGCAACAATGGAAGAACCCGGAATTGTAGATTCTATGGTAAAGCAATTTGTAGAGACTCTTAGGGAACAGGGCTTTACGAAAGGAAGATTAGGCGTAGATGCCGGTACTTTTGTAATGCTGGAAAAACTCAAAGCTGCTCTTCCGAACTGTGAAATCGTTGACGGAGATGCATGTGTTATAGAAGCCAAGGCAATTAAGAACGCCGAAGAAATAAAATTAATGAAAGAGTCTTCCATAATAGCAGCTATTGGCCAGCAAACTGCTATTGACGCTATCCGTACCGGAGTAAGAAACTGTGAGATATTGGCAGAAGTCATGAAATGCTTCTACTCATTTGGTATGGAAGTACCGCAGTGCAACCTTATAGTAACCTCCGGAGAAGAAACAGCTCCCCTTCACCGTTTTGCTTCAGACAGGAAGGTTCTTCCGGGGGATTTGGTATTCATGGATCTTGGCGGCTGCTTCAACGGATATTTTTCCGACACTACCAGGACGGTAGTGCATGGTAAGCCAAACGATATGCAAAAGAGGATATACAATGCAGTTTATGAAGAAATGATGGTTGTTCATGAACTCCTTAAACCGGGACACACTAATGAAGAATTAAATATCGCAGCACGTAATGTTATTAAGAAGCATGGCTTTGAAGAGTGGGGCTTCCACGGCGTATTAGGACACTCAATTGGTGTATCGGGACTTGAAGCACCGCTTATAGGCGAAATAGCAGCTACCGGCGGAGATGTTTTCGAATTCCAGCCGGGCATGATCTTCTCATGTGAGCCGGCTATATTGGTGCCTAATGTTCCGGGAGGAGGAGGAGTACGTATTGAAGATACAATCCTCGTAACTGAAACAGGAAATGAAATAATATCACGCTATCCATATTGTGACGAATTATTAGGGTAATATCCTGTACCATGTCCATCCTTAAGGTAAGGCTTTCGGCAAAACAATATATGTAAAAAAGCTGCAGAGGTGGAAAATCGACTGTCTTTCACCTTTATAGTCTTAAAATTAGAAGGAGGAATTAATTCATGAAGAGAATCAAAAAAAGAGGGTTTGTACTACTTGCCTGTATCCTAGTTGTATCAATGGTCATAGGAGTAGGATGTGCTCCGAAGGCTGAGGCACCGGCACCGGCAGCACCGGCAGAATCCGGGGAACAAAAACAGGAAGCAACTAAGATTGTACTCCCTAAGAAAGTAATGGCTGTTGGAAGCGCTTCTTCCGGAAGCTTGTATGTGACTTACACTGCCGCCTGGGCTGATATGCTGATGAAAAACATTGAGGGACTTAACGTTACTGTAGAGCCCGGCGGATCTTCCCAGAACATGCAGACTATTCACAGCGGAGATACTGATTTTGGTATAACAGCTACATTGCAGACATACCCCGGTTATTATGGAACAGGATGGGCAAAAGGCACAAAATATCAAAACGTTAATTCATTGTTCCCTTCGTATTCCTATGAAGGAGTATGGTTTACAACAACGGCACATAAAGATATTAATTCCATACAGGATCTTAACGGTAAAATCATATCCTTCGGATATGCGGGAGGCGGAAGTGACTTTACAGGAAGAGAGATCCTTGAACAATTCAATATTAAGCCTAAAGAAGTTATTAATGCAAACTGGTCTGACGTAGGCGGAATGCTGGCTGACGGCCTGGTTGATGCAATATTCTATCTTGCAGGGCACCCGGCTTCATTTATCCAGGAATTGGAGCTGTCTCACGAACTGAAATTTTTCGGATTATCCGATGATGAATTCAAATCCTTCCAGGAAGTAAAACCGCATTATAACGTAGGTACTCTAAAGAGCGGCACATATAAGGCTATGACAGAGGATTACAAGGCACTTCAGGGATGGAATTTCATTGCTGTTTCACCTGAGCTTCCTGAAGACTTTGTATACGAGCTTACCAAGATAACATGGGAAAACGTAGAAGCTATTCATAGCGCACATACAAGCTTTGTTCAGACTGATTTGGAAAATGTCAAGTATATGAACCTTCCGCTTCACCCGGGAGCTAAGAAGTACTATGAAGAGAAAGGTGTTGAGCTGCCTCAGTTACCGCCTCCACCAAAGCAATAATTTGTCACCATACATCTATAGGGGAGAATTTCCCCTATAGATGTATATTCAATATGTTAGGGCCTGTTTATTATTAAGCTTTGAAGAAAAATACGAAGTTGAGGTGAGGTATATATGGCTCAAAGTAATGAAAATCCAAGAATGCTGGATGAATCTCAAGTTGAAGAACTATTAGACCAGTATGAGACACGAAAAAGGAAATTTACAGGCAAAACGGCTGTTATTATAGCATGGATTTCAATAGCAGGTGCCCTATGGCATTTATATGCTTTGGGTATCGCAGCACAGTCAGTAATTGTATTAAGAAGCGTACATCTTATGTTTGGCCTTATATTAATACCCTTATTGTATCCGGGTTTTAAGAAAAGCGATAAAATTACTATTTTTGATATGATGATGGTTATTGCCGGTGTTGCTGTATCAGTATATGTACTTATGCAGGATCACAGTTTTATTTTGAGAGCCGGTGTAAGTCCGACCCAGGGAGATTTAATATTCGGAACAATAGCGATAATCCTGGTTTTGTTGGCTACTAAAAGAGTCTTAGGCTGGCCTTTGGTAATTATAGTTGCAGTTTTTATGATATATGCGAAGTTTGGCAGTTATTTTCCCGGTGCGTTCATGGGAAGAGATTATTCCTGGTCAAGAATAATCAGTTTTGCATTTAATGTTGATGGCATATATGGAATTACTATAGGCGTATCTTCCACATATGTAGTGCTTTTCATAATTTTTGGCGCGTTTTTGCAGAATTCAGGCGCAGGCGAATTATATACTGATTTTGCCTATGGAATTGCAGGCAGATTAAGAGGAGGCCCCGCAAAGGTTTCCGTTATTTCCAGCGCACTTTTCGGGACTATATCCGGCAGTGGAATAGCCAATGTAGTGGCAGACGGCCCTATTACTATTCCATTGATGAAAAGGTCAGGTTTCAGGAAAGAATACGCAGGCGCAGTTGAAGCGGTTGCATCTACCGGAGGCCAGATAATGCCTCCCGTAATGGGTGCCGGAGCATTCCTGATGGCGGAAATGATCGGCTTGCCATATACAGAGATAATGATATCCGCAACACTTCCTGCTTTGCTATATTTTTCAACTGCCTGGTTTGTAATTGATTTGAGGGCAGGTAAGGATGGATTGGTAGGATTGAAGGGATCGGAGCTGCCTCAGGTAAAAGATGTGTTACGCAGCAAGGGGCATTTGGTTCTCCCGCTTCTGATACTGATATATGCCCTTGTTTTTATGGGCGTAACCGAAATAAAATCCGCTTTGCTTGCAATTGTTGCCTGTGTAGTATGTTCATGGTTTAGGAAATCAACAAGAATGGACCTTAAGAGTATATCAAATGCATTGCAAGCCGGTCTAAACGGTTCTTTGGAAGTAATTGCAGCATGTGCCGCAGCCGGTATTATAATGTCCTTGGTTACTCTTACGGGAGTCGGCCTGAAGCTGTCAAGCCTGATAATTACACTGGCTGGTTCAAGTTTGTTGCTGGCACTTGTATTAACTGCAGTTATAATAATAATTATGAGTATGGGACTTCCTACAACAGCATGTTACCTGATAGGAGCGGCAATAATGGCTCCTGCATTGACTCAGTTGGGGATCAGCCCATTATCCGCCCATATGTTTATTTTCTATTTTGCATGCTTGAGCGGTATCACTCCTCCGGTAGCATTGTGCGCATATCCTGCTGCTGCAATAGCTAAGGCAAATCCGGTGACAGTAAGCTTAGTTGCGTTCAAAATGGCCATAGTAGGATTTATTATCCCATTCGTAATGGTATACTCTCCGGCAATATTTATGAACGGAACACCCTTAGAAGTTGTATGGGTTGTTATAACTTCGCTGGTAGGAGCATATTCCATTGCAATGGCTATCGAAGGCTGGCGCAACACGAATTTGCACATGGTCGGAAGAGCAATGCTAATGGTTGGAGGAATATGCTTGATTGTGCCGGGTTTAAATTCTGATATTGTTGGAGTTGTTCTTATAACAGCAGGATATTTCATAGGCAAGAAGCTTTATAAAGAACCGCAAAAACCATTGGAAGCATAGGCATGGAAAAAAAGGAGTGCACAATATGAAAGCAAGTATTTTAAGGGAAGCAAGGAAGCTTGATATCATTGAATATAAGCTCCCAAAACTAAAAGCGAATGAAGTGCTGGTAAAGGTCGATTGTGTAGGAATTTGCGGGACTGATGTTTCCGTATACCGCGGTGACTACACTGCTAAGGAAAATGTTATTTTGGGCCATGAGTATAACGGTACTGTAGCAGAAGCAGGAGAAGAAGTAAGCAGGGTAAAGGTTGGCGATTCAGTTGTTTCTCAGGCAAGCTGGGGCTGCGGCAAGTGTTACTGGTGCAATACCGGAATGCCCTCATATTGTGAAGCGCCCAACATGCTGGGCAGAACTATAGACGGTTCCTTGGCAGAATATATCATAGTGCCGGAAAATGTGCTGTTAAAAATAGATAAAGATGTTTCCTCTATTGAAGCCCAATCAGCTGTGGGTGTTGCCACTGCATTGAGGGCAGTGGACCGCTCCGGATTGAAGATAGGAGACAGTGTATTAATCATAGGGCCGGGTTACAGCGGATTGATTATGATGCAATTGTGCAAACTGGCCGGTGCAAAGGATGTCGTAATGGTAGGTACAAGGGACTCCAGGCTGAAAATTGCACAAGGCATAGGCATAGATTTAACTGTAAATAACAAGCAGGATCCGGATTGGGAAAAGAACTTATTGGAAAGAACAAAAAACATAGGATTTGATATCTGCATTGAGGCTACAGGAACTGTGCCTTCATTACTGTCATGTATGAGGATGGTCAAAAAGGGTGGGACAGTTGTTCAATTCGGGACTTCCTTTAACAAAATTGACGGTTTGCCGCAGAAAGATTTTTATACGAGGGAAATTACATTGAAAGGCTCTAAGGGGGGTTATGGTTTTTATCCCAAAGCTGTTGACTTGTTGGAACAAAAGAAGCTAATAATTGACCCTCTTATAACTCATAAATTTGCTTTGAGCGAAGTTTCAAGGGCATTTGAAGTCATGGATAAAAGGTTGGACAATGTTTTAAGAGCGGTTGTATTTTGTAATAAGGACTGATTATATGAGAAAGCCAAAGGTTTTACTTGTTTCTACCGGAGGAACAATATCGTCAAAATATGATCCCGGAACAGGGTACTCTCCTGTTGTAACCGCTCAGGAATTAAACTCATCTATTCCCGGGATAGATGAGTTTGCTGAAATTGAGACGATTCAATTTTGCAATGTTTTAAGCTTTGCATTAGAACCATATCATATTTTGGAGCTTGTGAAATTAATCAAAGACAGAATCAGTGAAGGTGATTTTACAGGAGCAGTAGTTACACAGGGTACGGCCACTATGGAAGAAACATCATATTTAGCGGATCTCATATGGGATATTGATAAAGCTTTAGTTTTTACAGGGTCAATGCTAAGTGCTTCTGAACGGGATTGGGATGGTTCAAGGAATATTTTTAATTCGGTATTAGTTGCTGCTGCCCCTTCAGCTAAAAATAAAGGGGTTCTTGTATGCATGGCCGGAGAAATTCATGCTGCCAGAGATGTTTCAAAAATTCATAAAAGCAGCTTATGTACTTTCGTTTCGCAAAATTCAGGGCCATTAGGAGTAGTAGCAAATAACAGGGTGATATTTTACAGAAGCCCCCTTTTCAGAAAAGCCGTTACCCCGGTTAAAAGCCTTGAAACAGATGTGGAAATAGTCAAAGTAAGCCTGGGAACAAGTTCAAAATTAATTGATTTGCTGATTTCCGGCGGTTATAAAGGAATCGTGCTGGAAAGCTTTCCCGGAGGCGGCGGAGTTACGCCGCAAATTATGAAAAGCATAAAGGATGCACAGTATAAAGAAATAGTTTTTGTGCAGACGCCCCGCTCCCCTATGGGAACTTCAATATCCAGAGCAAGCGGCGGCTGCGGGCCATGGGATTTGAGGCAATGCGGAGTTATTAACGGCGGGGATCTTACTTCAGTCAAGGCAAGAATACTTCTGATGGTTACACTCCCTTTGGTTAGCAATAAATCCGAGCTGGAAAAAATTTTTGCTGAAATGGCCCCATGAAAGGAAGTAATTTAAATGTTTGATACTGTAATACTTAACGGTAACATAGTATATCCCGGGCGCAATATTTCCTGCGGAAATATCGGGATAACCAATGGGAGAATTGAAGCAATCACCGGAAAAGATACGGAAATTCAAGGCAGGGAAGCAATTGATGCCGCAGGTAAGTTTATTCTGCCCGGAATAATTGAAACCCATTCCCACCTGGGTATAGGTGCCGGGGAAGATGATCTGGCAACAGAGACAAGTTCTGCTGCAATTGGAGGGGTTACGACCGTCTTGTTTTTTCTCAGGAATAATATCCCTTATGATGAAGTATATGAAGAGATAAAATCATCAGGAGAGAAAAGAGCATATACTGATTTTTCCTTCCATATTGTCCTGATAACGGAAGAACACTTAAGCGCGATACCTAAGTATATAAATGATTTTGGCATTACTTCGTTTAAGCTTTATTTGACTTATCGCGGTGATGATGCAAAAACTACAACATTTGGAGGCAAACCAATCCAGTTTGATACCATTAGTGACGGATACTTGCTGGAGAGCTTTGAAAAGCTTTCCAAGTATCAAAAGGCTGTTGCAATAGTCCATGCGGAAGATATAGAAATAGTCCACAGAGCAAAGAAAAAACTATTAGAAGAAGGCAGATCAGACCTTAAGGCTTGGGCGGAATCAAGGCCGGTAATCGCAGAAGTTGAAGGAGTACGAAGGGCTTTGAGCTTTGCGAAAGAAACCGGATGCAGATTGAATATTCTCCATATTACTTCGGCGCAAGCTTTGAATGAAGCAATAGAGTATAGGAAGAGCTATAATAATATTTTTATAGAAGCGTGTCATCCTTACCTGGTTCTGAATGAAGAGGATGTAACGTCGAAAAAATTTAAGCTAAGGCCGCCTTTGAGGACTGCGAGGGACAATGAAAGGTTATGGGATGCGGTTAAGGCGGAGGATATAAATACTGTAGGATCAGATCATGTACCCCGTAAACTGGCAGCTAAAATGGGAGATATATGGAGCCCGGCAGCCGGCGCTCCGGGAACCCCATATCTTCTTCCTATTATGCTCAGTGAGGGTTATCATAAAAGGCATATTTCTCTTGAAAGTATCTCCAAGACACTAAGTTTAAATCCGGCAAAGCTTTATGGACTGTATCCGCAAAAGGGAGACATCAGCCCGGGCTTTGACGCAGACTTGGTAATTGTGGATTTAAATAAGGAGTACACACTAAAATCCTCTGATATTAATCAATATAGTGATTATATACTGTATGAAGATCTAAAGGTAAAGGGTTATCCGGAAACTACCATAATCAGGGGACGAATTGTTGCACATAATGGGAAGATAGAGGGCAGTCCGGGCTGGGGGAAGTTTATAAAGCGGTAAGAAAAAAACGCTGTATAAAGTTTTGGACATCCAAGACTTCTAAATGGGGGTCCTTATCTTGGGGCAATTATTTGCTTTATTGTTTAGCGCAAGTTATGGCCTGAGTAATGTGTTTGCCTCAAAGGCTATAGAACACGAGGAAATCGACAGGATTACAGGCCAGTATATCACACTTTTTGTTAATAGCATAATAAACCTGGCAGTTTTGATATTTTATCTTGCATTTTGCGGCAGGATTGAGATTAATGCTCCCGGAATTATATTTTTTGGCATTGCAGGATTTCTTAACAGCTTTTTCAGCAGGGGCGTATTTTTTTCAGCTATACCATACATAGGAGTATCAAGAGCCGGAGTACTGAAAATTACTTCACCAATGTTTGCAATTATTGGAGGAGTACTGGTGCTTGATGAAGTTTTGCTGATAAAGGATTTACTGGGAGCAATTGTAGTTTTTGCGGGCATTATATATATTTCCATCGATACAATGAGGAGAACTCATAATTCCGAAGGATTGAGCCTTAATAACGGCAATAGTTTTCTTAATATATCAGGGAAAGGCATTGCATTAGGGTTATTATCAGGTTTCTTGCTGGGAGCCGGAAATGTATTAAGAAAAATAGGTGTTACTTATATTCCAAGTTCAATTTTAGGAGTATGTGTGGGTTCCGTAGCTGCTTTCCTTTCAATTATAATATATCAATTGTTCAAAGGAGAAGGAAAGAAGCTGTCGTCAGCAACGAGAAGCATGAACAGGGAATACTTTATCTCCGGTATTTTTTCAAGCCTGGCGCTTTATAGTATTTTTATGGCGCTAAAATATATTCCGGTTTCACTTGCAAATTCCATTGGGGCTTCCGAATCACTATTTACGATGCTGTGGAGCTTAATTATTTGCGGCAGGAAAGAGCTGCTTACCATACATACATTTATTGGAGCAATTGTTGTTATTGCCGGAATTACCATCCTTATGATTTATTAAGCAATTAATTTTAAACTAATATGAAAGCAGGTGTTATGATTGGATAAGGTTTTGGTAACAAATGCCTCCTTTGCTAAATACAGCACGAGGGCACAAAACATCCTTGAAGGCTATGGGCTTGAGATTATCAGGCCGAAACAACCGGTGACAGAGGAGGATCTGTTAAGCAATCTGGATGATGTTGTTGCTATTATTACAGGGCTTGAGCCTATCAGCAAAAATATCATAAATTCAGCACCAAGATTAAAAGTAATAGTGAAGCATGGGATAGGTGTGGACAATATTGATCTGGATGCTGCAAAGGAAAAGGGCGTTATTGTAGCCAATTCACCGGGGACAAACAGAGAGGCGGTTGCTGATTTGGTTTTTGGTTTAATGCTTTCTCTGGCCAGAAATATATCAAAGTCTGACAGCCAGGTACGTGCCGGACAATGGCCGAAGGTATTTGGGCAGTCAGTATATGGTAAAACCCTTGGAATTATTGGCTTGGGGGCTATAGGCAAAAGTATGGTTAAGAGAGCCAGGGGATTTGATATGAAAGTAATTGCATTTGATAATTACTGGGATAAAGAATATGCAGATGCCAACGGAGTCATTTATTCAGACATTGAAGGAATACTCAAGGAAGCTGATTTTGTCAGCCTTCATATACCTCTTACAGATGAAACTAAAAATCTTATTAGTATGAATCAATTGAATATGATGAAGCCCACTGCTTATTTGATAAATGCCTCAAGAGGCGGAGTAGTGGATGAAGAGGCATTGTGCAAAGCTCTGTCGGAAGGCAGGATAGCCGGCGCAGGATTGGATGTTTTCTCCAGTGAGCCGCCTATTAATTCTCCCCTTCTCGGGTTGGAAAATGTCATACTTACTCCCCATATGGGCGGGTTTACCGACGGGGCTTTAGGGCTGACCAGTGAATTTGTTGCTCAAGTGGTTATTGATGTATTGGAAGGCAAAGAGATAAAAAGCAGAATAATATAACAAGGGAATGAGATATTTTAGTTTTGAAAGGAATGATATTCGTGGAAAAAGAAGGTTTTTGGCTGAGTAATTATAATGAAATGCCTGATGTGCAAAAAGAGTTGTCAAAAATGAAGAAGAAAATTAAAATTTATGATACCACACTCAGGGATGGAGAGCAAAGCATAGGTATAAGCATGAATGCAGAGGATAAGCTGCGAATCGCAAAGAAGCTGGCAATGGCCGGAGTGGATCGTATAGAGGCAGGTTTCCCGGCCAGCAGTGAAGAAGACAGGATTGCGGTAGAAAAGATTGTAAAGGAAGTAAAGGGAGCTGAAATTTGGGGTTTTGGCCGCTGCAATGTCAATGATATTAAAACAAGTGTGGAAGCGGGAGTAAAGTATACTGTATGTGAAATCCTAACCAGCCCTCATAAAATGAAAGCATGGGATTTGACTGAAGAAACCGTACTGAAGAGAATTCGTGATGCAATCAGCTATGCAAAACAGGAAAATTTGTATACAGCCTTTTTTGCTGTAGATGCGACCCGTGCCAATCCGGAGTTTCTTAAAAAAGCATATCAGACAGCGGTAAATGAATGCGGTGCTGATGAAGTCGTTGTGGTTGATACATTAGGGGTTGCCACCCCGGAGGCTATGGCTTATCTTACAAGATTGGTAAAGTCATGGGTAGATGTTCCTGTTGCTGTGCATTGCCATAATGACTTTGGACTGGCATCCGCTTGCACTATTGCTTGCTTAAAAGAAGGGGCTGATTGTGCTCATGTAACAGTGAACGGATTGGGGGAAAAGTCCGGCAACACTGATATAGCTGAACTTGCTATTGCACTGCAAGGTCTTTACGATATTGATATGAACCTTAATCTTAAAGAATTGTACGGCCTCAGCAAGCTTGTTGAGGAAATAAGCAAAGTCCCGGTATCGCCTATGCGTCCGGTTGTCGGAGATATGGTATTCACCCGTGAAAGCGGATTGGTAGTGGCGCAGATGCTGGCTTATCCTCCTTCGGTTGAGGGCTATGCACCGGAAGTAGTTGGAAGGCATAGAGATGTTTCATTAGGCAAGAAGAGCGGTAAAAAATCCATAGAATATGCCCTTCAGCAATTAAACATTCAGACAACAGAAGATAAAATCGAGATTCTCCTTGATGAGGTCAAAAAGTTAAGCACACAGAAAAAAGGATCCGTAAGCATGGAGGAATTCAAATCCATGGCCTTGAAGCTTTAAAACAAGGAGCCATAGCAAAAGCTATGGTTCTTTTAATTAGTTCATTTTGAAGTTTTAAGCTCATAGATGTATAATAAATGTGTAAATAATTATTTTTCAGGAGGTTGTTAATAAAATGGGGTCCGTGAGGATAATGTCAGATAGCACATGCGATTTGTCTCCAGAGCTTATTGAAAAGCATGGCATTTCGATTGTGCCGCTTTATGTTATTTTCAACGGGGATTCATACAGGGATGGAATAGATATGAAAACAGATGAACTGTATAAAATAGTAGAAAGGCTGAATACACTTCCCAGAACATCTTCCCCCTCCCCTTCAGATTTTTGTAAGGCTTTTAGCAATTGCATTGAAAAGGGAGAGGATATTATATACATAGGGCTTTCTTCAGAATTTTCGGCAACTGTCCAGAATGCCCGAATTGCAGCACAGGAATTTCCTGAGGGAAGAATAGAAGTCATAGATTCAAGGAATCTTTCAACCGGGATAGGTTTACTGGTTATGAAAGCAGTCGATTTTGCTGAACAAGGCCTTGGAATATCTGAAATTGCAGAGAATATAAGGGGTTTGGTCCCACAGGTCAGGACAAGGTTTGTTATAAATACCCTTGATTACCTTTACAAGGGTGGAAGATGCACTGCGCTGGAAAGCTTTTTCGGGGGGCTTTTAAATATCAGGCCCATTATAGCAGTTGAAGAGGGCAAGATGATTCTTGAAGAAAAAATAAGAGGCAAAAAAGAAAAGGCCTTAAAGAGCATGCTGGAGAATACCTTGGCAGATAGGGATATCATAGATTCCCGGAGGGTTTTTGTCACCCATTCAATGGCGGACGAAGAGGCTGAGTATCTTAAAGGCATACTTGAACAAAAGCTGGAAGGGCCCGAAATAATAATTACCAACGCGGGATGTGTGATTTCAAGCCACTGCGGCAAGGGAACCGCAGGTATACTCTATATGAGGAGCTCAGAAGCATAAATACTTGAGAGTAAACATGGAGGAGAATGATGAACAGAGACAGTTTGAAATACAAAATGCTTGTAACCGATATGGATTATACGCTTCTCAACAAGGAAAAGAAAGTATCCGACAGAAACAGGGAAGCGTTGAGAAGGGCAAGGGAGAAAGGCGTGCATATGGTAGTTGCAACAGGAAGGATATATACTTCCGCCAGAATATATGCAAAATTATTGGGATTGGATACACCGATTATTGCCAGTAACGGTGCGATAATAAGAGATGCCTCGAAGACTATATTCAGGGATATTTTGAGTCAGGATACTGTAAGGGAGATGCTGAGATTATGCCACAAGTATGGAGCCTATTGCCACTTTTTCACAGAAGACACGATTTACTCAGAAAAGCTGATAAATGTATCATTACGTTATACAGAGTGGAATAAGTACGTAGGAGAAGAAGACCAGGTTAAAATCAGAATTGTTGATGACGGAGAGGAAATTATTGAGGGGGCTAAATCCGAAGTATTAAAAGCTGTTGTATTTGATGAAGATGATGAGAAGATACAAAAGTTAAGGGATGGTATTATGGAAACCGGGATAGTATCTGTAAGCCAATCAATGAAACACAACCTGGAAGTGATGAACAAAGGCGTTACCAAAGGCAATGCCGTCAGGATACTTGCACAGATATATGGAATAAACAGGGAAGAGATTATTGCAATTGGTGATAATGAAAATGATATCAGCATGATTGAATATGCCGGTCTTGGAATAGCAATGGGAAATGCGGAAGAACTCTTGAAGAGGGCTGCTGATCATATTACGGGGGATTATCAGGAGGATGGGGTGGCGGAGGCCATAGAAAAGTTTATATTGTGATTCAAATTTTCAAAATATTTGTTTTACTACAGCCCAACATTATGTTAACATAATTATAAGGGTAAGCAAATACTTTGAAAGGGAAGAAACAGCATGAAAAAGCTTTTTCTTTTTATCGCCGCAATATTGGCGGTGGGATATATGAATTTAATCAGTATGAGCATTCCTGCTGTTTTGGAGAAAAAGAACATTGAGCATGTTTATGACGGCAGTGCTGCTAATGTCATGCCGGAAATTAGAGTGATGACGTACAATATTCACAGAGGGATAAATAAAGATAATAAGCTGGACTTGAACGGAATATCAGAGGCCATAAGGGGTTCGGGAGCAGAGATAATTGCTCTTCAGGAGGTGGAACGGTTCTCAGTGAGAACCGGATTCCGGGACCAGATCAAATACATTGCAGACAAGCTTTCAATGAAATATGTTTATGGAAAAAGTATTAACATACTGAACGGTCAATACGGAAATGCGGTACTGAGTAAATTTCCCATAGAAGAGTATGAAGTATGCAAATTGCCATCCAATGGAGAGAGAAGGACAATTTTAAGGGCGGTGCTGAATGTATACGGAAACAGGATACACTTTTACAGCACTCATCTTGGACTTGATCAGGAAGAAAGAGATATTCAGGTTGAAGAGATTGTAAGGTTGATAAAAGACGGCAGGAACTCCATAGTTTCAGGGGATTTTAATTCAAAAGCGGACAAGCTTGGGTTGCTTACCGAAAGATACACGGACTGTGCAAGCTATGAGAATAATGATAATAGGGCAACCTTTGAAGGGGAAGGGCTGAGTGAGCGTATAGACTACATATTCGTTTCAAGGAATTTCAGGGTAAAGTCATATGAGGTGCTTAAATCGGATGCATCAGACCACTATCCTGTGGTCTGCATATTGGAGTTGATAGATTGACGTAAGTCAATTTTTTTTTTGCAGATAATAAGTATGCGGCAAAGGCTGTGTATATTTCAAAGAAAGGATTTGATATTATGCCCTTTAATCCGAAACGGGTTTTATTTGAACAGGATGCTTTGAAATACCCTTTAGGGCGGAAACTATTTGATAATTTTAAAAGCAAGGATGTTCAGACAGGCATGTTGAAGTCTCATAACAGAGTAACAGATATTCCGGGCAAGACACCGGTACAGGCATATTCGGAAGGTAAGAACACACTTGTAGTCGGGGTCAGAAGGACCTTGAATTTTGAAAGCTGCAAGCCTTCTGCCCATTACCAGCTTCCTCTTGCAACAGGCTGTATGGGTATGTGCATGTATTGCTATCTGAACACACAGTTGGGTAAGAAGCCTTATATGCGAGTATATGTGAACGTGGAAGAAATACTCGCAAAAGCTTCAGAGTATATTAAACAACGGGAGCCGGAGGTTACATATTTTGAGGGGGCGGCCACCTCTGACCCCGTACCTGTGGAGCCATATACAGGCATTTTGAGGCAGACTATAGATTTTTTCGGAAGCCAGGAGCTGGGAAGGTTCAGGTTTGTAACTAAATTCACAGATGTGGAAGGAATACTTGAGGCTGTGCATAACGGGCATACCACTGTAAGGTTCAGCCTTAACGCTGCAAATGTGATTAAGAAATACGAGCATAAAACGCCGGGAGCGGAGGAAAGGGTGTCAGCGGCGAAAAAAATTGCCGAGCATGACTATCCCTTAGGGTTTATAATAGCTCCCGTCTTGCTTTATGAGGGATGGAAGAAGGATTACGGAGAGCTGCTCCATATGCTGAAAGGCAAGCTTGATACGTACATAAACAGGAGCATATGCTTCGAAATAATTTCACACAGGTTTACTTCCAGAGCAAAGAAAAATATAAGCGAAATATTTCCCGGTAATGACCTGCCGATGAATGAGGAAGAAAGACGCTTCAAATACGGTCAATTCGGCTATGGCAAATATGTATATGATATAGAGCAGCTTTCGGATATGGAGAGCTTTTTCAGGGAAAGAATCGCAGATATTTTTCCAAACGGCAGGATTGATTATATCATATAAATGTATTAAAATTACAAAATTATGATATAATTGAAATGTATTCATGTATGTACAAATTATGGTGCATGCAAATAAATATTGTGGGGGTATGATTATGTACAGGTCTTTCAAAAGAATAAGCTGGCTGCTTACTATTGTGATGATTCTCTCTATGCTTCTTCCTATGGGCGGCATATGGGCTGACGGGAGTGTAAACTTAACAATAGTACATACCAACGACACACACTCCAGAGTGCTTTCAAGCAGCAGTGAAATCGGTTTTGCAAAGATTGCATCCAAGGTTAAGGAGATAAGGAGCTCCAATGAGAATGTCCTGGTGCTTGATGCAGGAGATACATTCCATGGGCAGACCATTTCCACACTTGTCAAGGGTGAAAGTGTAGCCGAAGTCATGAATATAATAAAGTACGATGCCATGGTCCCGGGAAACCATGATTTCAATTACGGACAGGAAAGGCTTCTTGAACTTAATCAAATAACAAACTTCCCTATAGTTGCTGCAAATATTACCAAGGCGGACGGCAGTGCTTTTCTGTCTCCTTATATTATTAAGGAGTTCAAAGGGGTTAAGGTAGGCATATTCGGTCTGGCTACTCCGGAAACAACATACAAGACAAACCCAAATAATGTTAAGGGCTTGACATTTGAAGACCCGACAGCTGCAGCAGAAAGAATGGTTCAGGAACTGGAAGGAAAAGCTGACATTATTATCGCTCTTGCACATCTTGGATTGGATGAGTCCTCTGAATATACAAGCAAGCTTGTGGCTGAAAAGGTTGAAGGCATTGACCTGATTATTGACGGTCACAGCCATACGGTTCTGCCGGAAGGCCTAAAGGTTGGCAATACGCTTATAGTACAAACCGGTGAATATGACAAGAATTTTGGTATTGTTGAATTGGTTTGTGAGAACGGAAAGGTAACAACTGCGAAGGCTTCACTTATTGCAAGAGAGGCAGCGGAGCAATTGCCTGAAGATGCTGAAGTGCTTCAGGCTATTGAAGGAATTAAGGCAGAGCAGAATGAGATAACATCAGCGGTAATAGGCAGGACAGAAATCGAACTTGATGGTGTAAGAGAGCATGTCAGGACCGGAGAAACAAATCTTGGCAATCTCATAACTGAAGCAATACTGAAAGCAACAGGCGCGGATGCGGTAATCACAAATGGCGGCGGGATCAGAGCTTCAATAGATGTGGGAGACATAACCAAGGGGGAAGTAATTACTGTGCTGCCCTTCGGGAACTATGTAGTAGTAAAGAAAATTAAAGGAGCTGATATCGTTGCAGCCCTTGAGCATGGCGTATCGCAGTATCCTGCCGCTAACGGGGGATTCCCTCATGTTGCGGGGATAAGATTTGCATTTGATCCGGCGGCTGCTGCAGGAAGCAGGATAACAAAGGCAGAAATAGGAGGTAAGGCCCTGGATCCCAATGCGGAATACCTGCTTGCAACCAACGACTTTATGGCAGTGGGAGGAGATAATTACACAATGTTTGCACCGGGCCCCGTTATAACAGAGCTGCCCGGTTTGGATGAGATTGTAATGGAGTACATAGCCAAATACGGTACAGCTGATATTAAGGTTGACGGAAGGGTACTGGCGGAGGAAAAGAAAGCCCAGACGGCAGTTGAGTATGAGGTAAAGCTTGGGGATGTTCTTTGGAAGATTGCTGAAAAATTTGGATTGACATATGAAAAGCTGGCTGAATACAACAAGTTGACAGATGCCAACAGGATTTATCCCGGTCAGAGGCTGTTGATTCCTGAGTTCTAGGTATAATACGAAACTGCCGGTTTGATTTCGGCAGTTTCTTTCCTTTTTTGACCTTTAATTATTGGCAATGAAGAAATAATAAGGTATTATATATTATATACCAAGTTGAATATATTTGGAGGACGCAGATTGAACGTAGAATATATTAATCCTTTTATCAATGTATCAGTCAACCTAATGAAAATGATATGCAATGAAACAGCTTCACGGGGGAAGGTATACATAAAAAACTCGACCTTTTCTTCTGATAATGTTGTAATAATTATAGGTGTGGCAGGAGAAATCAAGGGGCAGGTTTTTTTTAACATGAATAACACTACGGCATGCAACATTGCTTCAACCATGATGTTCGGAACGGAAGTCAAGGAATTGGATGATATGGCTAAGAGCGCAATTGCCGAACTTGGGAATATGATTATGGGCAATGTATCAACAGAGTTTTTTAATAATGGAATAAAGATTGACATTACGCCTCCGACGGTATTGGTGGGAAAGGAAATGGCCCTTTCTACAAAAGGATTGAAGACCATATGCATACCCCTGTTATTGGAGAAACTGGGGAAAATCGAAATAGATGTTGCATTAACAGAGTATTAATTACTCACAGGAGTTGTTAGTTTGAGTTTGAATATTGTATTGGTAGAGCCTGAGATTCCTCAAAATACGGGGAATATTGCAAGGACCTGTGCGGCCACAGGAAGCCGGCTTCATCTTGTAAGGCCCCTGGGATTTTCGGTGGACGATAAGTATCTGAAAAGGGCAGGGTTGGACTATTGGAGCATGGTGGATATTTATTATTATGATTCGTTTGCAGAGCTTAAGAGCCAATATCCTGATGAATTGTTCTTTTATTCAACCACAAAAGCAAAGAAAAGGTATACAGAAGCTACATATAAGGAAAACTGTTTTATAGTCTTCGGCAAGGAAACTGCAGGCTTGCCGAAGCTTCTTCTTGAGGAGAATAAGGAATTCTGCATAAGAGTACCTATGATAAATGATGCCCGATCACTGAATCTTGCAAACTCGGTAGCAATTGTTGCATATGAGGCACTAAGGCAGATAGGGTTTCCGGGTATGCATTAATTTTTCTGCATGGAGGAATATTTATGGGTATAAAGATTATAACAGATTCAATATGTGATGTTCCAAAGGATTATGCCGACAGATACGGTATAAGGGTGATGCCTTTGAGGGTGAATTTTGGCAATACCTCATATATCGATGGTATAGATTTGACGTTGGAAGAGTTTTTAAAAAAGCTGGAAGAGGCAGAAGTTCTGCCTACAACATCTCAAGTAACGCCGGGAGATTTTCTCGAAGCCTACAGGGAGGAAACAGCCCTGGGGAATAAGGTTATTTCCATTCATGCCTCTTCACAACTTAGCGGTACACATAATTCAGCGGTAATAGCAAAGGAGCAAATGGCCGGGTCAGATATACATGTCATAGATACAATGGGAATCAGCCTCGGCGCCGGATTACTGGTGATTAAAGCTGCCAGGCTGGCGGAGGAAGGCCTTGAAGCAGAAGAGATAGTGAAGCAAATTGAAGAAAGTAAACAAAGGATGAAGTACATATTCATACTGGATACCTTAAAATATCTCCAAAAGGGCGGAAGGCTTTCGCTTCCTGCTTCGGTGATAGGCTCAATATTAAGCATAAAACCGATTCTTACAGTAGTAAACGGGAAACTGGAGCTGCTTGAAAAGTCAAGGGGAATGAAAAAGGCAATACTCACTGTGATGAATAAGATAAAAGACAACGGCTGGTCCTTAAACGGCAGGACAGTTGGAATAAACCATATCGCGAACCTTGAAAGCAGGGATATCCTGGAGGAACAGCTTAAAAAAGAGTTTAAAATTAAAGAGTTTATAAGGGGAGAGGCCGGATCAGTGATAGCAACACACGGAGGCCCCGGTGCGGTAGCAGTACACTTTGAAATATAGGAGCGGATATGATGAAATCTAAAGTATATTTTGCAGGAGTACATTCCAAGGCAGGACAGGAGAGTTTGCTTGTCAAGCTGCAGAAGCTCTTTGACAGGGCCGGATTCGGAGATATGATTTCACAGAATGATATCGTAGCGATTAAGATTCATTTTGGAGAGAAAGGAAATACGGCATATATCAGGCCTACTTATGCAAGGCAAATAGTTGATAAGATCAAAGAAAAAGGGGGAAAACCCTTCCTGACGGATTCCAATACATTGTATAACGGTTCAAGGGCAAACGGAGTAGATCACTATGAGACAGCAATATACAACGGCTTTGCTTATGCGGTTGTCAATGCTCCGATAATAATAGCAGATGGAATATTAAGCAAGAATTCCGTTGATGTTGAGATAAACAAAAAGCATTTTGACAGGGTAAAGGTTTCCAAGGAAATTGAAAGTGCATCCAAAATGATAGTGATGTCACATTTTAAAGGCCATGAGAATGCCGGATTCGGCGGGGCAATCAAGAACCTGGCCATGGGCTGTGCCCCTGCAGCCGGAAAACAGCAGCAGCACTCAGTGGTCAGGCCGAAAGTATCACGGAAATGCGTTGGCTGCGAAAACTGCCTGAAGTATTGCCCGGCAGGTGCAATTACAAAAGAAGGAGGGCATGCACTGATCGGGGAAACATGCATCGGCTGCGGAGAGTGCATTTCCATATGTCCGATCAGGGCGATAAATCCTCAATGGGATACGGAAATACCCGTTTTCATTGAGAGAATGACAGAATATGCTTATGGGGCAGTAAAAAATAAAAATGGAAATGTGGGATATATAAATGTACTGATGGATATTACTCCGCTGTGCGATTGTTACGGCTTCAGCGGTGCGTACATAGTGCCTGATATAGGGATACTTGCCTCCAAGGACCCTGTTGCAATAGATGCCGCATCCTATGACCTTGTGAACGAACAGACAGGAAACACCAACAGCAGTTTGAAATGCAATCATGGCAAAGGAGAAGACAAGTTCAGGGGGTTATATGGAAATATTGACGGAACAAGACAGCTATCTTACGGAGAGGAAATCGGATTAGGCAGCAGGAAATATGAGCTGATAAAAATTTGACAAGGGAATAAAATTCTTATATACTAAAAATATAACAAAAACGAATATGAGCCATATAGATTATTTCTATATTATATAAATAGCAGAAAAAAATAAATACTGCGGGTGATGGTTTTCGGGAGAGACCAGTTTTGGCGCCGAAGGGGCAAGTCATAAAAAGATGCTTTACGACGAAGCTCTCAGGCAAAAGGACCGATTACCGGACGCAACTCTGAGAAGCGAAAGCACCGAAGGGTCAACTTGATAAGTGAGATCTTTGCTCATCTATCAAAGAATATCTCAGGTATTGTACAGAGGTAGAGGCATAGTCTCTACTTCTTTTTGTTTTTTATAAAATGAATATCCATAACCAAAATATTTAGTTGGAGGGATGGGACTGGATAGAAATATTATCGTGCTGACAAACAACAGTCTGGTAAGGGATGAGTATGGTAAAAACCTGGATATAATATTTATTGATGGGGAATATATTGATGTGCTGAAGTCAGCCAGGGATATGGTGCACAAAGGAGCAAAACTGATAACTCATCCATTGATGGGGAGCGTCAAGCCGAATGAAACTCCGTTCAGAAGCATTATTGTTGCACAAGGGGATTCCCTGGACATCGAGTCTCTAGCAGTCATGGAGAGCAGCATAGCTTCGGCGGAGAAGTTCCAAAGGGATATCAAAGTACCGTTATGGAATGACAGCATACTTAATGATTTTAGATTTGTGGACTTGAAACTTTTTGAAAGTGCTTTTGACAGTATTACAAAGTAAAGGGAGGAGTATAAATGAGTAAGATATATGATGTTGTAATAATAGGCGGAGGACCTGCAGGCCTTTCAGCGGGATTGTACGCATCGAGAGCCAGAATGAGCGCAATAATTCTTGAAAAGGCTAAATGGGGCGGACAGGCAGGTACCACGGAAGAACTTGAAAATTATCCGGGTTCAATTGAAATGCCGACAGGGCCCAAGCTCATGGAAAGAATGAAAAACCAGGCGGAAGCCTTCGGAACCGAACTGGTGAAAGATGAAGTATTAAGCATTGATGCATCAGAAAAGATAAAGAAAATAAAGCTGGGAAGCGGTAAAGAAATAAGCGCAAAAACAATTATAATTGCAACAGGCGCCCAGCCGATGATGCTGGGGATCCCGGGAGAGACGGAACTTCGGGGAAAAGGTGTATCCTACTGTGCAACATGTGATGCCGATTTCTTCGCCGAATTGGAAGTTGTGGTTGTCGGAGGCGGAGATGCGGCGGTTGAGGAAGCTATATACCTTACCAAGTTTGCGGAAAAGGTCACAATAGTACATAGAAGAGATCAATTCAGGGCTGCAAAGTCCATAGCAGAGAAGGCAATGAAAAACGACAAGATTGATATAATGTGGGACACAGTACCTGAAGAGATTTATGGCGACGGGATAGTAGAGGGTATTAAGCTCAGGAATGTGAAGACTAACGAAGTTACAGATTTCAGGACTGACGGTGTATTTATGTTCGTAGGCACCAAACCGATATCTGATTTTGCCAAGGGCGTTGTAGAAATGGATCAAAAGGGATATATAAAGACAGATGAAGAAATGAGAACATCAGTTGAGGGAATATTCGCAGCAGGAGACGTAAGGATAAAATCACTGAGACAGGTTGTTACAGCAGCTGCAGATGGTGCAATAGCAGCGGTCAACGCAGAAAAATACATTGAAAAGAATTTTGAAAATTAAAGGAGGTGAAAATATGATAGAGCTAGACAAGGATAATTTTGATTCAGAAGTGCTTCAAGCAACAGGTCCTGTACTGGTTGATTTTTGGGGTGAAAAATGCGAACCCTGCAAAGCATTAATGCCGGAGGTGCACGCTCTGGCTGAAAAATACGGGGATAAAATGAAAATGTGCAAGCTTAATACTACTCAGAACAGAAGACTGGCAATCGGGCAGAAGGTATTGGGACTTCCTACTTTTATCGTATACAAAAACGGGGAAAAGATTAAAGAAATCAGCGGAGCAGAAAACTGCACCCCGGAAGCTGTCGAAAACCTTATAAAAGAAAACCTTTAAAAAAATATAATCAACTGTGTTTTTTGAACTACTGAAATTATTAGGGAGGTGAACGTTTTGCGTTTAGAGTTGGGTAATATTTTCATTAAGGATGTACAATTCGGTGATGCTACCAAGGTTGAAAGGGGAACTCTATATGTCAACAAGGCTGAGCTTTTGGAGACTATCAGCGGTGACCCAAGATTGACAAAGATTGAGATCGATATCGCAAAACCAGGTGAAGAAACAAGAATAATGCCTGTAAAAGACGTAATTGAGCCCAGAGTTAAGGTAGAAGGCCCCGGCGGAATATTCCCCGGTATGGTCAGCAAGGTAGATGTGGTCGGCTCTGGCAAAACAAACGTATTAAAGGGTGCTGCAGTTGTTACTGCAGGAAAGATTGTGGGATTCCAGGAAGGCATCATAGATATGAGCGGCCCCGGAGCAGAGTATACACCATTCTCAAAGACTCAGAACATTGTTATTGTCTGCACACCGGTGGATAACCTCCAGCAGCATGAGCATGAGCAGGCAGTAAGAATGGTAGGTTACAAGGCAGCTGCTTATCTCGGAGAAGCAGGCAGGAATATAACCCCTGATGAAGTAAAGGTATATGAAACTCCAACCTTAATGGAAGGAGCGAAACAATATCCGAACCTTCCAAGAGTGGCATATGTATACATGCTTCAGACACAGGGACTGCTCCATGATACTTATGTATACGGAGTGGACGCAAAGAAGATTGTTCCTACATTCATATATCCTACGGAAGCTATGGATGGGGCAATAGTCAGCGGCAACTGCGTATCTGCCTGCGACAAGAATCCGACATACAATCATTTGAACAATCCGATTATTGAGGACCTTTATGAAAGACATGGCAAGGATTTCAATTTTGTAGGAGTAATAATTACAAATGAAAATGTTACTCTTGCCGATAAGGAAAGGTCTTCCAATTGGACGGCAAAGCTTGCAGAATATTTGAATCTTGATGCAGTCATAATATCAGAAGAAGGTTTCGGAAATCCTGATACCGACCTAATGATGAACTGCAAGAAGATAACTGCAAAGGGAATAAAGACTGTTCTTGTTACAGATGAATATGCAGGCAGGGACGGTGCTTCACAATCCCTTGCAGATGCAGACAAGGCAGCAGATGCAGTGGTTACAGCAGGTAATGCAAATGAAATTATTTCACTGCCGCCAATGAAGAAGGTTATCGGTTACCTTGAACCGGCAGATACAATTGCAGGCGGATTCGCAGGAAGCCTTAAGGCAGACGGGAGCATTGTTGCTGAGCTTCAGGTAATAACCGGTTCTACAAGTGAAATAGGCTTTAACAAATTAAGTGCGGTAGAATATTAATGCGGTAGAATATTAATTTTGAAAGGATGAATTGGATGTTACAGGATAAGAAGATTATCATCATCGGCGACAGAGATGGTATTCCTGCTCCTGCAATAGAAGAGTGCGTTAAGACAGTAGGCGCTGAAGTAGTATTTGCAGCTACAGAATGCTTTGTCTGAACGGCTGCAGGAGCAATGGACCTGGAGAATCAGAAGAGAGTTTTGGATTTATCAGAAAAATTCGGTAAGGAGAATGTTGTCGTAATACTTGGTACTTCCGAAGCTGAATCTGCAGGGCTTACTGCTGAAACAGTTACAGCAGGAGATCCTACTTTCGCAGGTCCTTTGGCAGGAGTCTCGTTGGGACTCGCAGTATACCATATGTTTGAACTAAAGGATCAGGTTGATGCAAACGTATATGACGAACAGTGCGGCATGATGGAAATGGTTCTGGATGTTGATGCAATCATCAAAGAAGTAAGCTCAATCAGAGAACAGTACAGTCAGAAATAAGATTAATTAAAAGGTATCGGGATTTATCTCTATTAGCAAATCTAGAGAGGAGGGAAACTTCTAAATGATTAGAGTTGTACATTATATAAATCAATTCTACGGTGGTATTGGCGGTGAA
>Ga0208695_1000755_pt1 | contig 31841 bp, 23 predicted proteins | sample AD_UKC111_MetaG_FD_184449 | JGI IMG/M metagenome (GOLD analysis project Ga0208695, IMG submission 184449) | Active sludge microbial communities of municipal wastewater-treating anaerobic digesters from Hong Kong - AD_UKC111_MetaG (SPAdes)... | ecosystem: Engineered > Bioreactor > Anaerobic >...
CGCTGGATGCGATGCAGGTCGCTCCCCCCGCGGGAGCGTGGATTGAAACGTTACGAAATCTCGACAAATAATTACAAAAAAATCGTCGCTCCCCCCGCGGGAGCGTGGATTGAAACAGCCAGCGCGTAGGCCTGGTAGGCCTGGTAGGCGTCGCTCCCCCCGCGGGAGCGTGGATTGAAACTTGGTGACCCGTATTGTACGGATCAAAACGCGGGGTCGCTCCCCCCGCGGGAGCGTGGATTGAAACCACAATGATACTCAGCACTACCCTTTGCTCTTCCGTCGCTCCCCCCGCGGGAGCGTGGATTGAAACGTCACTAGTTTTTTAAGGTTCAGTTTGATACATTGTCGCTCCCCCCGCGGGAGCGTGGATTGAAACTTCCTTTCTACCGGATTTTGGCCCTCCGGTTGGGTCGCTCCCCCCGCGGGAGCGTGGATTGAAACTTCGAGCGCCTTTACGAAGCAACCATCCGATAGCGTCGCTCCCCCCGCGGGAGCGTGGATTGAAACCGACACTGAGAACACGAGACTGCAGCGCCAGCTCCAGTCGCTCCCCCCGCGGGAGCGTGGATTGAAACCTGAAAAATTAAGTGACGCAAAAAACCCCCAGGCGTCGCTCCCCCCGCGGGAGCGTGGATTGAAACGGAAGCTATGAAGAGCTCCCTCATCGTTCCGACACGTCGCTCCCCCCGCGGGAGCGTGGATTGAAACACGAGACCAATAATACGACTTGCCGCAAACACGCGTCGCTCCCCCCGCGGGAGCGTGGATTGAAACTGCGCGCCTGGAGTCCGTCCGCCATCTGCACAACGTCGCTCCCCCCGCGGGAGCGTGGATTGAAACATCACGTTCAAAATCCACGATAGCGGCGGAACGCGTCGCTCCCCCCGCGGGAGCGTGGATTGAAACCTCGAACCGCAACCGCTACCCCAATCTCAACTATGTCGCTCCCCCCGCGGGAGCGTGGATTGAAACCCTAGACTTTTTTACGATTTTTACCCCCTGCCGTCGCTCCCCCCGCGGGAGCGTGGATTGAAACGGCATCTCTGCGACAAGCACCGACGGCTACATCTGGTCGCTCCCCCCGCGGGAGCGTGGATTGAAACTTTGTAGCTCGCGCTCGACAGCTCGTAACGAAGCAGTCGCTCCCCCCGCGGGAGCGTGGATTGAAACAAAATCCGCGCTAGAGCTGGCGGGTGCGATGGGGGTCGCTCCCCCCGCGGGAGCGTGGATTGAAACGCAGTACGGCTACCAGGTGACGGGCAATATCCCGGTCGCTCCCCCCGCGGGAGCGTGGATTGAAACTCTTGTAAATGCGGTAAAATGTAGACAATTTATCAGTCGCTCCCCCCGCGGGAGCGTGGATTGAAACGATGAGGCCCACCCGCGTTTTGATCCGTACAAGTCGCTCCCCCCGCGGGAGCGTGGATTGAAACAAGTGCCTTTACGAAGCCACCATCAGAAAGAGGCGTCGCTCCCCCCGCGGGAGCGTGGATTGAAACGACAATCCGCGGCAAGAACTTCGCGGCTGATGTAGTCGCTCCCCCCGCGGGAGCGTGGATTGAAACACATTAAAATAACATTAGAGCTTTTGGCCGCTAGTCGCTCCCCCCGCGGGAGCGTGGATTGAAACTACCATGCGGGGGTGACTAACACGAATTGAAGAGTGTCGCTCCCCCCGCGGGAGCGTGGATTGAAACGGCTTCGCTGGGCGTGCGGGCGACTCTGTCTGAGTGTCGCTCCCCCCGCGGGAGCGTGGATTGAAACTAATTAATTCAAACATTTTAATTTTCCTGTTCTAGTCGCTCCCCCCGCGGGAGCGTGGATTGAAACTGAGACAAAATCTTAGAACAATTGTGCTATCACGCGTCGCTCCCCCCGCGGGAGCGTGGATTGAAACGGGTATCGGGAATTACGTAGCACTCTGGAACGGGTGTCGCTCCCCCCGCGGGAGCGTGGATTGAAACACCGTCGCCTTCGCCGTCACGAATCACGATGGCGGTCGCTCCCCCCGCGGGAGCGTGGATTGAAACTCAGCAGTCGGCGGGGTGAGCGCGTCAAAAATCGCGTCGCTCCCCCCGCGGGAGCGTGGATTGAAACCTGCGACCTGTCCAACCTGGATACAACAGCGAAAGTCGCTCCCCCCGCGGGAGCGTGGATTGAAACAATTCCTGGGCTGCGAGGCGAAGCGCCTCGCCATCGTCGCTCCCCCCGCGGGAGCGTGGATTGAAACCTGCGCCGCTCTCTGCCGCGGCGGCCCTCAGCGCGTCGCTCCCCCCGCGGGAGCGTGGATTGAAACGTGCCGGAGACGGCGACAATTCGTGAGGAGGTGAAGTCGCTCCCCCCGCGGGAGCGTGGATTGAAACGATTTTGACGAACCCCGCGTCCACCGCCGCCCGCGTCGCTCCCCCCGCGGGAGCGTGGATTGAAACGCTTTCGTCTCCGCCTTCATGAGAGCGTTTGCCAGCGTCGCTCCCCCCGCGGGAGCGTGGATTGAAACACGCCTCCTTTGCGCCCTCACGGCTGTCAATGAGTCGCTCCCCCCGCGGGAGCGTGGATTGAAACGTCACTGTCGCGCAGCACCCGCCACGCAAACGCGAGTCGCTCCCCCCGCGGGAGCGTGGATTGAAACTCATCGTTTCACCTCCTCACGTCCTCACGAATTGGTCGCTCCCCCCGCGGGAGCGTGGATTGAAACACATGGGCTTGTGCCCACGCCGAAAACGTGCTATAGTCGCTCCCCCCGCGGGAGCGTGGATTGAAACAAGGTTACGACAAACGTTCCGCGCGGCGCAGCGTAAGTCGCTCCCCCCGCGGGAGCGTGGATTGAAACTGCAAACAAATCCTTCACCCGTTCCGCGCGACGCAGGTCGCTCCCCCCGCGGGAGCGTGGATTGAAACGCAGCGACTACGCAGGGGGTGGGTATCACAGCGGTCGCTCCCCCCGCGGGAGCGTGGATTGAAACGCTCCCTCCAGGTCGGCCCCTTCCAGGTTCGCTGTCGCTCCCCCCGCGGGAGCGTGGATTGAAACGCTACGCTCCGCCGCTCGACGGTGACGCTTGTGTGTCGCTCCCCCCGCGGGAGCGTGGATTGAAACGCGTCATCCATCCCGCCGACCCTCAGCCAGTAGAGTCGCTCCCCCCGCGGGAGCGTGGATTGAAACCAACGGGGAAGAAGACGATGATGTTGGCAAGCCATGTCGCTCCCCCCGCGGGAGCGTGGATTGAAACCGCGAGCCGCGCAACGCAGCGAATGGGTGCTCAAGTCGCTCCCCCCGCGGGAGCGTGGATTGAAACCTGACGTCGTTTTGACTGCTGAAAGCAAACAATGGGTCGCTCCCCCCGCGGGAGCGTGGATTGAAACTATCGAGTTTGGACAACGTGGACGGGAAGCAGCAGTCGCTCCCCCCGCGGGAGCGTGGATTGAAACGCACAACGTGCTATGTGCTGCGCGACCAAGATCGGTCGCTCCCCCCGCGGGAGCGTGGATTGAAACTCTGTGGCAAGGCGAAGCGCCTCGCCATCGTGGGTCGCTCCCCCCGCGGGAGCGTGGATTGAAACACACCGGATAAGGCCGGTAAATTGGTAGCATTGGTCGCTCCCCCCGCGGGAGCGTGGATTGAAACTGTAAGCAGTCGTGGTAAAATACAATTATCAAAAGTCGCTCCCCCCGCGGGAGCGTGGATTGAAACTAAACAGAATCAGGAAAGTAGAGCTGCGCCTTTCGTCGCTCCCCCCGCGGGAGCGTGGATTGAAACAGAAATTGAGGATCTCAAATCCCGAGGTGCGATGTCGCTCCCCCCGCGGGAGCGTGGATTGAAACACATGTGTGGCCGATAGCCGAAAGCCGTAAGTAGGTCGCTCCCCCCGCGGGAGCGTGGATTGAAACAACGATTAATCGAAAATCAGACGGGGTGCAAATTGGTCGCTCCCCCCGCGGGAGCGTGGATTGAAACACCACAGCCTTTGGGTGAAATAAGACGCCGTCGTGTCGCTCCCCCCGCGGGAGCGTGGATTGAAACTGCGCGCGGCAGTTGACGCTGGATTTTCGGAAATCGTCGCTCCCCCCGCGGGAGCGTGGATTGAAACATCAACAAAGATAAACTTATATTGCGGGTTTTTGTCGCTCCCCCCGCGGGAGCGTGGATTGAAACAGTGAATCGATATAGGCTACGCCGTCAACAAGCCGGGTCGCTCCCCCCGCGGGAGCGTGGATTGAAACGCCAGCGTCGGCACGCGCAGCATAAGCAACAGAGGTCGCTCCCCCCGCGGGAGCGTGGATTGAAACTTCAGAGCTTTTTTACCATGAGCACATACATTCAAGTCGCTCCCCCCGCGGGAGCGTGGATTGAAACAGTCTCATCACAACCCTGATACTCATTTTGCACATGTCGCTCCCCCCGCGGGAGCGTGGATTGAAACTTTGGCCGCCCGCCGCAGCCGCCAGGCAATGCGCGTCGCTCCCCCCGCGGGAGCGTGGATTGAAACATGCGATTAGCGCCCGGGGCCCCTGCATGTCACGTCGCTCCCCCCGCGGGAGCGTGGATTGAAACGGATTAAGCCGTGCGCAGTCGCTGCGGTGCTGGCGTCGCTCCCCCCGCGGGAGCGTGGATTGAAACCCCCCAGGAACGCCAGGAAATTCTCGACCTCCTGGTCGCTCCCCCCGCGGGAGCGTGGATTGAAACTGAACGGCGCCAGCTGATCGACACTTACTACAAGGTCGCTCCCCCCGCGGGAGCGTGGATTGAAACGGCGGCGAGAGTGTTATACTCGCTGCGTAGCAAGTCGCTCCCCCCGCGGGAGCGTGGATTGAAACGCTTATATGATCCGGCTCTTATGTTAGTCTCTCGTCGCTCCCCCCGCGGGAGCGTGGATTGAAACATACCGCTAACAATCTTTTTGCTATCAATGGATACGTCGCTCCCCCCGCGGGAGCGTGGATTGAAACTTGGCGATGGGCGAGCACATCGAGGCCTGCGGCATCGTCGCTCCCCCCGCGGGAGCGTGGATTGAAACCAGATGCAATGTGATAGCGCGCGAAATATCCTGGTCGCTCCCCCCGCGGGAGCGTGGATTGAAACTTTACTAAGGTCACCAACTGCCCCAATCCCAACACTCGTGTCGCTCCCCCCGCGGGAGCGTGGATTGAAACTTTACCCCGATGGCCAGTACGCCCTTATTGCCGAGTCGCTCCCCCCGCGGGAGCGTGGATTGAAACTAGGTAAATGCGGCGCTAATAAAGATAACGCTGTGTCGCTCCCCCCGCGGGAGCGTGGATTGAAACCTCTATGCTTGTCAACGTAGCTTGGACCGTGGTTGTCGCTCCCCCCGCGGGAGCGTGGATTGAAACAGACGCATGTACACTCTAATGCTCATCTTGCACGTCGCTCCCCCCGCGGGAGCGTGGATTGAAACTTTTGCGCCGCTTCACGCTTCACCTCACGCTTCGTCGCTCCCCCCGCGGGAGCGTGGATTGAAACACCTGCTCATCAGCCTTGTGAAGGCGAGCGAGCTTGTCGCTCCCCCCGCGGGAGCGTGGATTGAAACGCAAGCTGCCCTGGGGATGATCGGCAAGGCTATGGGTCGCTCCCCCTGCGGGAGCGTGGATTGAAACGAAAACGCCGATGACGCCATCGACGCCGCCGATGAGTCGCTCCCCCTGCGGGAGCGTGAAGAGGCAAGCCCCCAAATAGCGTCTAGCTTGTTACCTCTGCCATAGCAAGCAATTGGGCATGCACAGTCACATTCTCCAAAAACGAGCGTCGCACAGCCGTGTCTTGCATCTGTTCCGCCTGTTGCAAAAGCAGCTCCCTTGCCTGACGCAGCAAAGGCCCACGTCGCCCATCGCCCACTGCCTCCAGCACTTCACAGCACGTCCAATAAATGCGAAACGGCTCGTCACTACCATTTAGCGAATTGGTCTGCAAATAGGTCAAAATCTCTTCCACCTGCTGCAAAGCAAGTGCAGGCTCTTGCTTTGCCAGATAGAGACGTGCCAGGCCGGCGCGCGCCTCCATGCTCGTACTCAGCTCGCCCATCTCTGTGCGAATTTGCACAGAGGCCTGCAAAGCAGCTTCCGCTTCCTCATAGCGTCCCAGCCCCGTCAGGCAATTGCCCTGCCCAACCAGGGCAAAGCCCAACGCAGAGCGATAGTTCGCCGCCTCGGCCAAATTTCTGGCCTGCGTCGCATATTCCAACCCCTCGGCATAAGCGCCCAACACAAAAGAAACCAGGGCCAAATTCAGCAAAGCAATGTTCTCACTCCAGCGTTCGCCAATTTCACGGCTAATCTGCAAAGAATGCTGAAAATATTCACACGCCTGCGAATACTCACCCTGTTGTCGGGCAATATCACCCAAATTATTCAATGCACTGCCATAGCCGCGCCGATCGCCAATTCGCTCATAGAGCTGCAAAGCCTGTTGATAAATCTCCTGCACCTGCGCATACTGTCCCTGATGAAAACGAATGGCGCCCAAAGTCCGCAGCGCGCCCGCCTGAACAGGCAACACATCCGCCGAACGCGCAGCATCCAAGGCCTGTTGCAAACGCTCAACCGCCTCATCCAGCCGCCCTTGCCGCCACAGGCCGCGCCCCCACAGCAAATAGCCCTCGGCCAGCAAATCCGGCCCCGCTGCCTGCTGCACCGCAAAACAAGCCGCCTCAATGGCGCGCGGATAGTCGCCATTGATTTCAGAAAAGCTGGAAAGCCGCAAGGCAACCGCCGCCTTAGCTTGCGGGTCATCCATCTCCTCTGCCAAAGTCTGCAACTGACAAAGCGCCTGCTCCACCTGTGTTGCACATTCCCCTATCAAATTAAGCACATTTTCCAGCGCCAAACCAATTTCAAACCGCTGCCGCTTCTTCTGCGGATCGGTCAGCTCAAGCGCGTGCTCAAGGGCCTGCAAAGCCTCAGCATTGGCAAACTGCTGTGCGGCCTGTTCACCTGCCTGCTTCAGCAACAGAGCTGCCCGCTCTAGCTCACCTGCCAATTCCAGGTGTTGCGCCATCAGACCAAGATATTCGCGGCTGCGCTCACCGCCATTCAATTGCAGCCATTCTGCCGCCCGGGCATGATAGCTACGCCGCTCACGCTTAAGCACACTTTCATAGGTCACATCGCGCAGCAAAGCATGTTTGAAGGTATATTCCAAACAACCGCCAAAGGCACTGTTGGGATGCTTGAAAATCAATTCGCGCTGCTCGAGCAAATGCAGCATCTCCATCAAACCTGCCGGCTCCTGTGCCAAATATGCCAATGCGCCATCCCAAAACACGCGCCCCAGCACCGAAGCCTGTTGCAGGCAACGCCGCTCTTCGGCGGTCAGGCTATCCAGGCGGGCCTGCAAAACACCAGCCAAAGTGCGTGGCACCCGCACCTGCATCAGCCGCGCTGGGTTAATGCGCCACTCCGGCTCACCTTTGACAATCACACCATCTTCAATCAACATCTTAATCAACTCTTCAAGATAGTAAGGGTTCCCCTCCGCCCCACCGACGATCAGTTCGCGCAACGCCTCGGGCACCTCCACGGCCCGTTGCAAAATCTCCATCACCAACGCGCGGCTTTCCTCGCGCGAGAGCGCCTGCAAGCGCAAGAACCGATGGCGCGCCCAACCGTTGCCCCACTGTGCTGTGCGCTCGAACAACGTTGGCCGGGTAAGGCACACAACCAAAAGTGGGATCGAAAGCGGTGTAGAAAACAAGGCAGCCAGCAATGCCAGTGAGCTATCATCTGCCCAGTGAATATCCTCCAAAAACAGCACCATCGGGCGATTGGCCGCCGCACACAGAAATTCTTTCAAAGCGATCACCGCCCGATCGCGCAGCTGTTGAGCATCCAGGCCCTGCAAATAGGGGCTACCACCAAAATCAAAGCCCAGCAACTGACCAATCCAATGGGCGCGAATGGCACCTTGCTCAGCAAATTCAGCACAAATGCCATCCTCAAATTTCTGGCGTGCCACAGCTGGTGCATCCGTCTCGCGAATCTGAAAACGAAACGCAAACACATCGCGCAACAAAGCATACGGCAAATGTTGCATCTGCGGGCTGGCACGCCCTTTGAAAAATCGGATCGAAATTGTTTTTAGCTCCAGCCAGTTTTCAAACTCAAACAACAAGCGCGATTTGCCAATCCCCGCATCGCCCACAACCGTCAGGCATTGAGCCTGAGCTCCCTGCACAACCTGCTCAAACGCGCTTTGAAGGGCGTTCAATTCAGTTGTTCGCCCGATCATCCGGGTATGGATTCCTTCCAGGCCGCGCGTCGCCATGTGAAAGGCACGCGGCTTGACATTGATCGCCAAATAAGCCTGCACCGGCTCACTTTTACCTTCCAACCGCATCGGTGATAACAACTGCACGTTAAAAATACCGCGCACCAGTTCATACGTCTCTGCAGAAAGAATCACTCCCCCCACAGGTGCAGCGTGTTGCAGGCGACTTGCCGTGTTGACCGTATCGCCCATGACCGTATATTCTCCAGTTTCGCCAACGCTGCTCAAAAAAGCGAAACCCGAATGGACCGCCACACGCAACTGCAAAGGGACGCCTCCCAGGCACAACCCAGACTGTTGCACATCGTGTTGCATTTGCAGCGCCGCTCGCAAAGCTTGCTCAGCATCGTTCTCCGCAGCAGCTTCCATGCCCCACACTGCCATCACCGCATCACCGATGTGCTTATCAATCCGCCCACCAAAAGCAACAATCACCTCATCCACCAACTGCCACAAGCGATTCATCACCTCGGTCACGTCCTCGGCATCCAATCTTTCGCTCAATCCAGTGAATCCTGATGCGTCCGCGAACAAAATGCTAACCTGTTTGCGCTGCTGTGAAGCAAAGCGGCTTTGCAACATGCGCAGTCGTTCACGCATCGGCGCCAACCCAGCCTCAACAACTGCCTCGCCCAACACAGCACGTTGTGCCTCCAAAGCAGCAATTGCCTGTTGCAAGCGCTCAATTTCTGTCATCCCAGCTCCTATCCTCTTTCAACCAAGAAAGATATTTGACGAGATACATTGATTATACTGATTCCTGACATCGTAAAAATGAGATTCCACACTCATTTTCACAAGTCAACGTCTCCATATCAAAGAATCTCCCAAGATTGCTATCGCAATCTATTGGCATATATCACAGACGGAATGCCAAAAGCATTTCAACGCAAGTGACTTCCCCTGCGGGGCGTGGATTGAAACAGCAACGCATCTTTCCTTGACAGACTGCCGCACCGCCTGTATGATTGTCTCATGCCAAACGACAATCCACTCTCCAACCTGAGTGAAGCAGAAGAACAAGCTTTGCGCCGTTGGGTGCTCAATCAGCTCCAACGTCATCAGGAAAGAAACGACCTGATTCAAATGCTATGCGATCGCACCGGGTGCAAATGGCCCCAAGCGGTTGAATACATCGAGTTCGTGCGAGAACAATATCCCCAACAGGTCTACCGCTCTCACGCCTGGATCAACCTCCTGGTTGGCCTCAGCTTTGGCGCCTTTGGCGCTTTTCTGCTCTGGATGGGCCTTTGCACCAATCAAATCAACCTGCAATTCCTCATCGAACGCTTTGGCCGACACGAGCAAATCATGTCACAATGCCGCGAAATCGTCAATCTTCGCGATTTTCTCATCGAAACCAACGTCTCGACCAACAAATTCAGCACCTTCGGCGCCATTTGGAATTTTATGACCCTGTTTGCCCCCTACTTAGGCATTGGTTTGTTCTTGGGCGGCATCAGCGGCGCCATTGACGCATTCATCAAACTCATCCTCGGAACACCCAACAGCTAATTGCTAAGGCTCAGGCAAACGACATTCCCCCATCGTTTCTGATGCTAGCGCGTTTTGGGCACTGAAGACCACCACAAACCCATCCACCCGACAACGATACAGCCCACGGGTCAACTGCTGTTCCGCCACGGCGATCCAATTCTCATCCGTCAGCACATAAAGCGTGCGATCATCCACCCGCCCGGCTTGCAGGTCTTGCCAGGTCTGCGCCGCATAATCGGCAAAAGCCTGCGCATCACTGCGCGTAAAGTAGCCCAAATTTAGCGTCAACCCGTTTTGCTGCGCATAGATTGCCAGCGGTTCCTGCGCCTGCTTCAACCGCCGCTCCGGAATGATCACCAAATGATCATTGGTTTGCGCCGCCTGCGCCCAAAAAGGCGATTGCAATGGCGATTCATAGCGCACAAACTCGGTCTGATAATGCATGGCACGCAACGGCTGCAAATCAACCCATTGGATCAGCAACACCACCACCAACACCCATTCGGCGCGCCGCACATGGCGCAACATCATCGCCAGGCCAAACAACACCAGCAAATAGAAAACCGGCCAAATGAAACGCCCGGAAGCGCGGAAAAGGCCAAACAATTGCAACAGCTCCTGCGGCAGCTTCAGCTTCCACAGCAACGCTTGCCCCCAATAGGCCTCATGCGACAGGGCAAACAGCATCAGCAGCAGCGCTGCCGCCCCCAGGCTCAACAACAGGCGCAGCCGCCCACGCCATTCGCCGCGTTCCCAAAACAGGTAGAGCCCCACCGGCAAAAGGAGCAGATTGCCCAGCCCCAGGTAGCTAAACCCCTCATACTGCCCACCGGTACCTTTCGGCAATTCTTTCACATAGGCCGAGGCAAAATGCAGCGGATTGAAAAAGCCATTCAAATTCCACGAAAAAACGCCGAAGCCCATCTCAGCCGAATTCGACAAGCCCAGGCCAAACAAGCCAATCACAGCACCACCACCAGCCACCACCAACAGCACCACCGCCACATCCACCAGCAACATCCACCAGCGCAACCGCAACGCTGCACGCCGCAACCACAGCCCCACCAACCAAAGTGGCATCAGCATTGGGATGAAATAGGCATGAACCCAAACCGCAATCAAAAAGAGCAACGGCCAGGCCCAACGCCACAAACGTCCACGCCATTCAAGCAGCACAAACCAAATTGCCAGCAGCACAATCCACTGTGCCGAAAGCGAACTATGATAAAACGCGCGGAACAACAACGGCGGCGAAAGCACCAACAGCGAAGCGCCCAGCGCTTGCCGCCAAGCTGAGCGCGTCCATTGCTGCAGCAGCAACAACGAAACCCACACTTGCCCGACGAGCGAAGCCAGCTCCCACAACCCAAAGTATTGAAATGGCTGTTCCAGCCAGGGTGCAAGCAAACGCAATGGAATGGCAACCAATGGAATCGCGTCCAAAAAGGTAACCGATGTGCCAAACGGGTAACCATAGCGCTCAATCTGCCCCAAAGGCCAGCGCCAGGGCTCCGTGCGCCACCACTCCCAGCCGAACTGATGCATCAGCATATCCCCGCCAGCCTGGTAAATCCACCCCACGTTGGAAACATACAGCGGGTAGCGCCCATACAATAACAAATACCACACCAACCCCAACACCAGGCTAATTGCCAGGCTGCGCGCCCAAAACGGCAAACGGCGCCACCCTTGCCATACAAATTGCCACACAACGCTCATGACGCCAATGATACTACAAAATCAATTCGCTGCAATTGGTGCTACAATTATCTCATTCCACCCCAAGGATTTGAAACCATGGACGTATTCGAGGCCATTTTCAACCGCCGTAGCATCCGCAAATACACCGGCGAACCGGTCAACGAAGAAGCACTACAAACCATCTTGCGCGCCGGCAGCTATGCCCCCTCCGCCATGAATCGCCAGCCCTGGCATTTCATCGTCATCCGCAACCCCCAAACCCTGCAAGCCATTACCAAACTACAACCCTACACCCAAATGCTACCCCAGGCCGGTTGTTGCATCGTCGTCTGCGGCGACAAGACCCGCCAACCCCTGGCCGGCTTCCTGGCCGAAGACTGTTCCGCCGCAATCCAAAACATGCTCCTGGCAACCCATGCGCTGGGGCTTGGTGCCGTCTGGTGCGGCGTTTACCCCATTTCACCCTTTGTCAAATCCCTATCCAAATTGCTGCAACTACCGGCCCATATCTTGCCAATTGGCCTGATCGCCCTCGGTCAACCGGCTGAGCAGCGCAGCGTGTCCGAGCGCTTTAACCCTGACAAAGTACACCACGAAACCTGGTAAGAACAAAAGAAATCCCCGGCAGTCTCTCATCTGCCGGGGAAAAAGCCCCCTATTGGTACCAATGTTCGTTTAGTGTTTGAACAGCACCGGCATCACCAAACGATAGCGGATGATGGCCGCTGTGTTGTTTGCCAGGTTCGAGTCATCCACCCCAGCCGGAGTTGCAATCGTCGCCTGAGCATCCACCTGTGAAAGCTGATTCTGCAATGCACCTTGCACCGTGTAGGTCACTGTGCCGTTCACTGGCAGGCTCGCCAGGGTGTGATGGATGTCGCCACTGCCCGAAGCAGCCGGACAGCTCGCCCCACCCACTGCCACACAAGTCCAGGTCACACTCATCGTCGGTGGGAAGTTTGCCACAACCGGAGCGCCATTTGCACTTACAGGGCCAGCATTGGTGAACGTCACCACATACGTCACATCATACAGCATATTCTGTTGCAGCACAATTGTCGCCTGCAAGTCCGTCAACGGGATCACCTCTCCACCGCCGGGCGGGAAGATTGGATCCGTGGCAATCTGATCCATTTGGTCGCTATCCACGGTAGCAACATTTCCGCCAATTTGCGACACACCGCTATCCACCGTCACCAAGATCGTACCCGTCCAACTAGCAGCAGGCGCCAAGGTACCGACATTCCAAACCAATGGGTTGGGGCCAGAAGCAGCCGGCGGAGTAGCGGAGGTAAACGTTACACCCGCGGGCAGGGTATCGGTCACAACGACGTTCGTATGCGAAGTGCTGGTCGTGTTCTGAACCGTGATCACATAGCGCACCGTATCGCCCGGACGCAGCGGCGCACCGTTGAGGTCCTCAGCCGTCTTGCTGATCGAAAGCGGCTCATTGGCCGGGAAGACATTGACCGTCACCGTATCGGTCAAGGAAATCGCCGGATCACCCGCCATGCCACCATATTCCACCACATAGCCAACGATCACATTATTATCATAGCGGAAGTCATTCCACTTGCCAGATGTTCGGAAATGGCCATGATCCTCGCCATCTCCACCGATCTCAAAATTATTCGGTTCACCCGTGTCCCAATTGACATAGGCACCGCCCTGCGGAACGCAATTCGGCGAAGGAGTGGGGTTGGGGTCTGCCGCACCGCTATCAATGCAGAAGGTCGTGCCCGCTTCTGGGCCAGTCACCCATTGCCACACGCCCTCCACTGCGTCATCGCTGGCACCAATCCAGCCCTGATTCTGGATCTTGCTGAAGGCAAAGTCGTTTTCCTCAGCAGAAGTAATTGTCACCAGGTAACCTTGCAAGCCAAAATAGGTGCTGGCATTGGCTGCCGCATTCGCATCACCCCAGTCGATTCCAGAGCTTGGGAAGTAGCGATAGAAGTGACCGTTGCCACTAAAGGCCAACGCCGTACCCAGTGAAAATTCAACCGCACGAGTCGAAGATGAGCCTGGATTGATCAGGTTACGATAGGTTACCAACCGCAGCGCCGCCTGATAGTTCGCAAGCGTATCCACCCCATCCAATGAAAGGATGCCGCTCGAAGCATTGTACGAGTAGGTAATTGCACCAATCGTACCGCTGGTGGATCCATTGATCTCCAGGCGATCATTGCTATCAAAGCCAGCGCCAATCAGCACGCGCGCCCCCTCCAACGTCGCCGGCGCGTCACCATTGATAACCAAATCTGGGGCAACCACAACCGCTGGCGAAAGACCATGGTAATCCACACTCACCGTGGGGATATCCAACGAAACCGGATTGCCACCGCCACCACCCGACGTAACATTAATGGTACCCATATCCGAAGCAGGGCTACCCGTGCTGGGGGTTGCTGTCAGCGTCACATTCGTCGTGGTGCCAGGTGATGTGCCAGCAGGGATGGTCACATTCACCGTAACGGTGATGGTGCCATTGGCCGGAATGCTAACCGGCGAGGTGGGGTCAATGCTCATCGTCCAGCCAGCGGTGTTGACCGCAGAGAGATCAACACTAATTGCACTGCCGGTCACATTCTCCACCGTGAAGGTCATTTGGCAAACTGTGCCAGGTTGGCATTCGGTCAACGTTGGGGCCAAAACCAGCACCGTATCAGCATCGCCACTGGTGAATTTTTCAATCGCCCGGATCGTCCAGGTTTGACCTGGGTTAAGAGTATCCGTACGCCATTCCAACGCATAACCGTTATCTACCTCATTAGAGTCGACCGCGTTGGTCAAGGCATTGGCATTGACGCTCTGCATCACTAAATTATAGCCACGGCTTTCATAGGCATAGGGAGGGGTGACACCCTGCAACACCATCCGTTGCAAAACGCCGCCCACCAACTTCTGCGAGCCAATGCTCTTCGTGCTTTCCACCCAAAAGCCTTTTCCCATATCGCCACCCGCCAGGTAGGTATCTTCACCATGGAAGAAGCGCAGATCCGACAGCGCCGAGCTACCGTTGTTGGTGATCTCCCAGCGCAAGTAATAGAAGGCGTTGCCTGGATCGTAAGTGACATATTGCATCACCTGCAGGTTGCCTTGTTGCCAGGTGGTGGTGATCGTGTTGCCGGACTTCACATTGCTTGCCGCCGTAAACTGCGGCTCCGAAGTCGCACCATAGTAGTTACCAAAACGGTAACCGGTGCCCGCCACATACAGGCGCTGATCCTTTGAATAGGGACCAAAGATTTGCCGCTGCCAGTTCGCACCGTCGTAGCGATAGACGGTGAAAATACCGGTATTCAGCCCACTAGACCCTGCGGGGGTGTCGCGCACGTGCACCTTCAGGTCGCCCAACGTTGCCACCCCACCCAAATATTCCTCAGCCGCCAAGACGGTGCGCGGCGAAACGCCCAATGCAGCAAAGGCCATCACCAGCACCATCAAAGCCGATAGGAAACGCCATAATCCAATTTTTGTAGTCATGGTTTTTCTCCTGTTTTCAAAATAAGTAAACTTGAACAACCCACAACCAAAATTTCATCTTTCACAACAGTGCCTCCTTTTCACCTCCTTAAACCTGATTCAGGTAAAAGACAACATCAGTCAAACTATGAGCAAGGTATACTTGCCCAACCAGCACCGTCAGTGCGCCCGTTGCATCATTGACGCCAATCAACTTGAGGTCTGGCCGGGTGCGCAACAGCTGCAACACATTTCCCGTCGTAGGATCGTTCAAATCCACCAGCACAGCATGAATGCTAGCTACATCGCCAAGGTCATTCAGGTCCTGACGAACGGTCACGCGCGTCTCGGGTAAATCACGCATTTGCCGCGCCAGGGAAGTGAGAAAAATGGAGCTGCCATAAATAAGGATGTGTCGCATACGATGCCTTTCACAGAATGAACGGTTACGACTGCAGCTATCGTAGCAAAACAGCTTTTTGTTGTCACTGGACTTTGGTCTAAAAAAAGTCTAGTGTCCCCAATTTGGCAAAAAAAAAAAAAAAAAAACCTGGCCTTCGCCAGGGGAAACAGCGCCCAAAAGGTCGGTTATGGATGCTTTGAAGGCTTGTCCTGCTGCCAGAGATATGCCATCGCCTCGGCGCGGGTTTGGACGTTAAGCCGCTCCAAAATTTGCCCCATGTGATACTTGACTGTTTTTTCGGTAACCCCCAAAGCAACACCAACTTCTTTATACGTCATACCCTGCGAAACCAATTGTAAAATTTGCAATTGCCGCGGGTTAAGCTGTGCCGCCGGATGCGTTACCATCGCCTCCGTCGCTGAACGCGGCGCAGTCAGCTCAGCAGATGGCTTCTGCGTCAATTCGCCAAGAATGCGGCGCGCCATACCTGATGGAACAACCAGCTCATCATTGATCAGATCTGTCAACATCTGAAAAAATTGATTGGCTTCCAAATTCTTCAACAAATAGCCCGAAGCCCCACTACGCATCGCTTCAAACAGTGTTTCTTCATCTTCGGCAACCGTCAGGATAACAATGCGCATGTTTGGGTTGGCAGCTTTAATCCGGCGTGTGGCTTCCAGGCCATTGCAACGCGGCATATTCCAATCCAAAATAACCAGGTCAGGCTGCAACATATTGGCTTTTTCAACCGCTTCCTCCCCATCAGCCGCTGCGGCAACCACATTCACACCGCGCGTCAACAACAAATTGCGCAAGCCATCGCGAAACAGTGGATGATCATCCGCAATCACCACCCGCAGTCCAGTCACCTGGGTTTGATCATCTTGCTCTGCCTTAGCAACGGATCGCAAAACGCTCAAATGAATTCGCGTCCCCACCCCAGGTTGCGAAGAAATTTGTAAATTTGCCCCAATTTGAGCAGCACGCTGCATCATCACATGCAAGCCAACGTGTTGCCCTTCAGCATTCGTCAGCGCTTGTTGGCCTGGCTCAAACCCAACCCCATCATCCATCACCGTCATTTGAATCGTCGTTTCAGAGACCTCAAACCCAACGTCAATCCGTTTGGCACGTGCATGTTTGGCCGCGTTGCCAATTGCCTCGCGCAAAATGTAAAGCACTTGCTCTTCCACTTTGGGGGCAAATGGGGCAGAAGGCAAAGCCGATGGCAACCAAAGATGAATGCTCACCTGATAACGTTGCTCAACGAGATGAATATAGTCCTTCAATGTCGAAAAGAAATCTGCCGGGGCCGATGCTTCTTTAGCAGCTTGCAAGCCCAAAATGTGGCGACGCACTTCTGCTTGCGCCAAACGCGCCTGCTCAGCAAGGTCGCTCAAATTGGCCATTGCCGCTTCCTTTTGACCCTGCGCCAACAAAGACAGGGCTGCCTGTGCTTGCACATTCAAATAGCCCAGCACTTGACCAATCCCGTCATGCAAATCGCGCCCGAGGCGCTCGCGTTCATCAAAAGCGGCCAAGGAGCGCTGTTGCTGAATCACCAACAGCTGTGCCTGTTCTCGTTCCTGCATCTCAGATCGCAATCGCTCATTGGCAGCACTTAACTCAGCCGTTCGTTGTTGCACCTTCATTTCCAGGTTGTTGATCAAATCCAACAATTGACAGGAAAAAGCATTAAAAGCTCGCGTCAACAGCCCCAATTCATCCAGTGTATACACCGGTATTGGCTTACAATACTCACCTGCTTCAATCTGCTGCACGCCCTCCAACAAATTGCGCAAAGGCTGAATCAGATTGCTATTCAACAAAAGCGGGAAGCCCAGCAGAGCAATCACACACGCCATCAACACCAACCAGGCAAATGGTTGCAATATCTCATTCAAATAGCGGCGAAAATCAAGATTGAAATCCTGTACGCCACCTCGCGGCTCAATTTTCAGCACCTGCTCCCCTTGCGGCAAATGCAAAGCCAACGGCGCCGGGCTCAACAGCTGCCGTTCTGGAACCGCCCCAATCGCCCAAAAAGTGGCACCAGGATCATCATTGGCATAATAGAAAAAATGCTCCAGCTGATTTTCTGCAGACGGCGCATACGAAAAAACGAAGCTACCATCCGCATATAAGACTGCCTGAAACGTCCTTTCAATTTCATGCCGCCGAAAACCGCGCAACCGATCCCAGGTAACAATCAGGCGATCGGCCTCTTGCCGCGCATAAACAGCGCCTTCACTGATGGTCGGGTCCCAATCCATCAACAGCGGCATGATCACCGGCACACCCGCACCATACCCAAACTGATAGTTGCGATATGCAACCGGTCGCCCCAAACCAATCGTACCATCATTACAAACAAAAACCTGTTGATAACGCCGTCCATAGAAATCAAACACAAAGTCCAGTCCGGCGCTACATGCGGCTGCGGGGCCATCATCCAGAAGCAGGTTTTGGCCAAACTCCGCCTCAAAGAAGTAAGCAATTTTAGCGAGCTCATATCCGCCGTCTGCTGTGGGGGTGAAGCGCAGGGAAAGGTTTTCTGGCACATCCGGTTGAAAAGTCCTTTCGTAAGGAGGAGTAACGATCCAGGCCGCCCCACCCAAAAAAGACAACAAGGCCACCAAGAAAATGCCTGAAAAACGGGTAATGAACGAAGTTGGCAATGGTTGTGCCGCCAAATAAGCCATGGCAAATGAAAACATGCTGATCAAAATTCCCGCTGAAAGAATGCTATTCGCCACGGCAGCCGGCAACACATAAAACGACCGAAAAATCGTGACCACGTTCAATAAGGCCGCAACCAAGAAGATAACCACAAACGAACTGAGCCCGCGTGCCAATGCCATTTTAGGCTGCCAGAGCACTTTCCACCAGGGCACGCCGGGGCGTTGCAAAATCAATTGCCGAAAGAAAACAACCGGCACCCACAAAAACAAGGCCAAAAGAACATAATCAGCCCAATTGGGACGGTACAGCACTTGTTGCAACCCCAACAAGATGACAAGACGATAAAACGCATAGATGGTTTCGCCCAGCGCGTACAAAACACTCAGCCATAATACAACCCGCTGTTCCACACGCCACCCTTCAGGCAAAGCTGGAAAATAATAGGCAAACTGCAACAAAAAGAGCAGTGCTATTGCCAGGGCCACATTAATAAAGTACAACACAATTCGCCCATTGGAAAGCAGCGCTGTTTCAAAAAACAAAAATAGCAGAAAAGCCGTCAGCCAACCAAAGAAACCGATCAACAAACGTAAATGTAAAAAACGTGATGTTGCATGACGTGTCAACCACACCAAATACCCTGTAATCAGCAGGGCCAATAATACCTGAACACCATATCCAATCGCTGCCGGAGTTAAGTACAAGGACAGCTCCTTAAGAGGCAATTTGTCGAAAGATAGGCAGTACCCAAAAACGCATCTTTTCTATTTTACATGATTCTTGTAAAAAAAACACCAAGCTTTTGAAAATCAAGTAAAATCCAGCTATGAATTCCCCTCAACCCACCACCCTACAAATCACCCCCCTGACCCACGCTGGCGCGCTGGCATGAAGAATTTCGACAAATTGCTTATCTTATTTTTATCGCAAGCGAATCAATATTATGGCGCAGATTTGGGGAGCGAGCTAATCGTGATGCGATTCGATCAAGCCCAAAATAGAATGATTGAAACAACCGGTCAGCGGTCTCGTCCAGGTTGGGGACGAAGCGGCAGAGGACGAGGGGGGACAATCATCAGGTATGAGCCCACAAACAAAAGCGAGGGCTATCGCCCCCTGATGGTGACAGCCCTCCAGAATGGATGGGAAAAGGTTGAATGGCTTAACAGCCCGGTTTCAACGCACAACGAGCGGGAGATACAATTTTTTAATCTCCATTGCCTGAACCAACACCGTATGGGTTGTGGCGACCGGCCCGCCACAAGCACTGGTGACAGTGACGGTGATTTGCTGCTCGCCGGGCTCGGTCCAGGTGAACTGGACGGTATCCACCAGACCGCCGGTGTGGACCACCGGGGCCTGCCCGGTGGCCTGCCAGGTATAAGTCAGAGGGAGTGTGGCGTCTGCCGGGTTGGTGTGAGCGGTGAAGGCAACTGACAGACCCAGATAAGCCGTGTCGGCTCCGGAGATGGTCACAGCAGAGGGCGGCGTGACGTAAAACTCATCAGCACCCAGGTCGGGCAAGCTGGTATCGGGATTGGGGCGGGTCTGTCCATCCAAATCAGACACAATACTGGAAGCAAGGGCGGCATCCCGTGCGGCTGATCCAGCCGTCAGGTGATAATTGAAGTTAGCAGCATCGGCGTAGAGTGGGTCGCCGGTCAGATCGTTGGTGTGGGTGATGCTGCCAGCGCCGCCGGTATCAGCCATATTTTGATGCCAGAGTGTACCGTCCATAATGACCGTGCCGTTTCCCATGGCAAACACGCCCAAGTTGTGGCCAGAGATGATATTGTTGGTCATTTGCAGGGTCAGGGCATATTGAAGCGAAATGGCGGCATCACCATTTTGATTATTTGCAAAGGTGTTATGCTCAAGCAACACGCCCACCGGCTGGGTCTCATACGCACCGCCCACCCACAGTCCACTGCCAAAATCGTCGGAATCGTTATTGGCAATGACATTATTGCGCAGGATGACCGGGACCGTCTCGCCGAGGCGGTAGATGGCAACCCCACCGCCAAACCCTTCGTTGGCCAGGGAGTGAAAACTGGCAGTGTTGTTTATGATGACATTGCCATCCAAAACCGGAGCCGCCCCGTGCCATCCCTTGGTGTAGATGCCGCCACCATAGCCATTATCAATGGAGCTGGCGGTGTTCCCAGATACCAGATTGCGGGTCAGTGTGGCGCCGGTGCTTTCCAGGTACACCCCACCGCCAAAACCGGTGTCATAGTAAGCATTGGCGGCCACATTGTCCGTAATTTGATTGGCGGTCACTTGGGGGGAAGCGCCCAGGATGTACACCCCGCCACCGCGTCCTTTGCCATATTCCCGTGCAACGCTGCCCCAGTTATCCGAAATCAAGTTGCCGGTTATTGTGGCGCTGCTGTTCTCCAGATATAAACCCCCGCCAAAGCCGTCACAGCCAGCCGAGCCGACATTTTCGTCCATGGCAATATTTTCGATAATCTGATTGTTAATCAGATGCGCAGGGGCCTCATCAAGGTACAATCCACCCCCCAGACCGTATCCCTTGATTGAGGCGTGATTGCCCCGGATGATATTTTCGCGGAATGTCGGGGCGCCTTCATCCAGGTAGATGGCACCGCCGCGCTCACCGGCGAGGTTATCTTCAAACAGATTGCCGGTGATCAGAGCAGAATTTCCCTTATAAAGATAAAGCCCACCGCCATAGCTGAACTGATGTTCACTGGCTGGGTCTGCGCCGGTGTTGCGCAAGATCTGATTATCGGTCAAAACCACCGCACCCGCCAGATACAGGCCGCCGCCACACCCATGAGAATAACCGGCGTTGTTGTCGGCAATCAGATTTCCGGTCATGGTCACAGCATAGCTGGCAAAAATTCCGCCACCCTCGCCTGCACTGTAAGAATCCGCCTGACTCTGGCTGGCAGTGTTGAATGTAATGGTATTGTTGTTCAACACGGCTGTGCCGCCAAACACATTCAGTCCGCCACCCTGTCCGGCTGAAAGTGTGCTGGCAATATTGCCCGTAATGGTGTTGTCTTCCAGCAGGCTGGTGGAATAGAAGATCAGAATACCCCCGCCCAGCCCCATGTAATCCCCGGCGACCGTGGCAGCAATATTGTTCCGAATCAGGTTGTGGATCAGCGTCACGGAGGGGCTGGAGGCGATATACACCCCGCCCCCGTACGCCGCATAATTGCCAGGTTGAGAACTTTGACTGGCAATGCTGTTTTCCACCGTACAGTCGGTTATGGTGACAACACCACCGTTGACATATACAGCTCCGCCAGCATCCTCATCATAAAGACTGTCACCACCCAGTCCGGTGGCATTACCATTGGTCAGATGCAGACCGGCAAGGGTCAGTTCTGTATGTCCGCTGGCGTAAATTGTGCGCCCGGCTAAGGCCGCATCAAGAGTGGTAATGTATGTGACAGGATCCCAGGTGCTGAAATCCGGGCTGTAACCACCGCGCAATGTCAGGGACTTGGTGATATAGGCGATCTGGCTCAAGCCGCCCAGGTTGTTCATATCTGAATAAGTTCCAGCGGCAATCTGGATGCTGTCGCCGGGTTCAGCGGCATCAATCGCATCCTGAAGAATGGTGTAGGGGCAGCCACTGGCGCAGACGCGCAGCTCTGATTGGGGAGCTGGGGCGGCAACATTCATAGGCTGGATCAAGATGGACAGAATGGCCAACAGTGCAAGAATTTTCATGCGTCATTCTCCTTGAAAAGCGATTTTAATTGTTCGGACGTGAAGTGTTTGATCTGATGCAGCAGGTGCTCCGGGTTGTCGAAGGTCAACAGCGGCTCCGAGCTGCCAAGCCCCTGCAGAGCGCCGCGCACATCATCCGGTTGTTCAGTGTCCACAAAGAGGCGCAGGATGATAGTCAGGACGGTTCGCATGTCTTTTTATATCCGAGTGAATTGACGAAAGACTGAAAAAAATCACCTTACCTCAGCGCGCAATCAGCGGAAGATACATTGAAAATTGCGGGCCGGGGGATGTTTGAGTGAAGAAGTAGGCGGCACCCTGTTTCTGGTTGGCGCCAATGGTAGCATGGTCAGCGCCAATCAGGGCAATGGACCCATCGCTCGAAAGCGCTACTGCAGAACCAAAACCAGAAGGATTATCATCAGGCTGGAGGCGCGTCCCTGCGAGCCAGGTACTGCCCCTGCGTCTGAAGGTGAAACCATCTTCAATCAGAGCCATGCTGCCGTCGGCTGAGAGTGCGATGCTGTTCCCCCATCCCAGGTATGCGGCGTCTGAATCGGTCAGGAGGGCCTGCTGAGTCCAGATACCGCCGGAAGCGGTGAATACGATCGCACCGGTTCCATCGGCACCAACAAGCGCGGTTTGACCATCAGCAGACAGGGCCGCACCTACACCAAACCAGCTGTACCCACCACCGTTGAGATCGGTCAGACGGGTTTGCTGGCTCCAGCTGTCACCGACGCGGGTAAAGATGTAAGCCGCACCCTGATTTGTATTGGATCCGATGGTTTTCATATCGGCGCCAATTAAAGCCGTGCTGCCATCTGCCGAGAGAGCAACAGAACGTCCAAAATAATCTTGAGCAGCGCCATCCGTACTGATCAGATGCGCCTGTTCGCTCCAAACGATTCCGCTGCGCTGATAGACATAGGCCGAGCCCTGGTCTGTGTTGGCACCGACATTGTCCACGTAGGCTCCAATCAGGGCAGTATCGCCGCTGTCTGAGAGCGCCACCGAGACGCCGAAGTGATCGCCCACCTGACGGTCAGAAGCGGTGAGCATGGCCTGCTGGCTCCAGACACCCTCGCTGCGGGTGAAGATATAGGCAGCTCCGGGAACCTGGGTTTCGACTGGGCCGGTGCCGCCCGGGGCACCCACCAGCACCGTGTTGCCATCGGCAGAAAGTGCAACCGAAAAGCCAAACAAGTCAGAATCGGGCATGGACGGGGTGGGTAGTTTTTGCTGCAGCACCCAGGTGCCGGCATCATTGGTAAAAACATATACCGCGCCCGGGCCAATTGGGTAGGTGATGCCAAACTCGATATAGTACGTGCCGACGACAGCAGTGCTACCATCGTCTGAAATGGCAACAGAATAACCAAAGCCATCTTTGGGGGTACCATCTGGTGCAATGACCTTTTGCCAGGTGAATGTGGTCGGGGTGTTGGGCAAGTTGTTTTGGGAAAAGCTACTGGCCCGGACAGGCGCCTGGTTCAGGCAGAATGACATGATCAGCGCCAGGAGCACCGTCAGATAGAGAACTGGGCGGGAATTTTGATTTTGAAACATGGGAAACCTCCAAACAACAATTGAATGATGCTGCCATTAATCAAACCGCGCGAACAAAGCTGCTGGATTGATCCGGCCTGCGGGGACAGCAAGAGACAGACCGTTGATGCTTTATACCAACAGCCACTGACAGAAGACTGACAAAAAGCGGGAAATGGCTAACGCTTCAACAGGGAACGATAAAGGGCCTGCAGTTCAGGCTGTGGTTCTACCCCCAAATCCGTTTGAAGGGCCTTCTCCAGAGCCTGGTAAAGGCGCAACGCCCCGGCGGTGTCCCCCAGTCCAATGCAGGCCTGCATACCCAGCAGAGCTGCCTGCTCCTGCCAGGGTTCGGCGGACAGAAGCCTACGGCAGGCATCCAATGCCGGCAAAAATTGTTTTTCAGACAGCCAGGTGCGGGCTTTTGCCAGCAGGGCGCGTTGATAATCCTGCGCCAGCCAGCGGCGGTGGACTTCGGCCCAGTCGGCATAGCGGTATTCTGGCAAAAATTCACCAGTGTAGCAGGCCAGGGCGGCATCCCAATCGGCGCATTGGATATGGCCCGTAAAGGTTTCATAGTCCACCTGCGAATCCGGCGGCAGGGCCAGGGCAATGCAGCCATCATCGACACGCAGGTAGCGGGAGGGGAATTTTTCGGGAAGGTCGGGCTCCAACGCCCGGCGCAGGGTGGAGGTAGCCTGATGGAGCAGGGCCTGGGCGGCGTTAAATTCCTTTTCCGGCCAGAAAATGTCAATAATCTGGTCAATAGGCAGGCAGCGTCCAGGGCTGATGAGCAGGATACCCAGCAGTTCACCGGCGCGACGCTGGCGAAGGGATTGGGGATCGATTGAACGCCCGCCAGCCTTCAGGCGCCAGCCGCCCAGGGTGGTGATTTTCAGGGGCGGCGGCGGCACCCGATAGAGATGTTCGAGCAGGCTGTTGCTGGCGGCAACAACGGATTTGTCCGGGCTTTTCAATCCCTGAACAATCAAAGGAAAGACCAGTGAGCGTTCCCGATCGGCCAAAAAAGCAAAGCCCCCCTGCGTCAAACGCACCGCGGCTGCTTGCCATAGGGCGGGGGACTGAGGATGATTTTGCTGATTGAGCAAGGCAGCCAGGAGCAGGGTGGCAATCGCAAGATCAAAGGCCAGACGCTGGGGGGTGAGCAGGTTGATTGCTGAACGCAGATCGGCTTCGGCTGCGGGCAGGTTCCCCAATGCCCAGGCAGCACGGCTGCGCTCAATGAGCGCCTGGCCCTGCAAGTGCTCATAACCCGTACGCTGCATCAGGTGATAGGCCTCATCCGCCCAGCCCAGCGCTGCGGGGGCGTCGTTCAACAGCCGGCTCAAGCGGCTCATCCCCAGGTACGCCAGAAAAAGATTTTCGGTGATGCCGTTGTTCTCAGCAATGGTACGGGTTTGCTGCAGCATGCTCCGGGCGGTTTCATAATCCCCACGTTCAATGGCAAGATTGCCATGAATGTAGTGCCAGTACCCATCGGCCAACGAATTGGGGAGCAGGTTCGCCCGCAGCTCATCCAAGCAGGCAGCAGTCAAACGATACTGACCGGTCAGCCAGTAGACCCAACTCATGGTCAGGAGGGGACCCCACAACAATTCCATCAAGCCGCTGGAACGAATGATGTTGACTGCCTCTTCATCGGCGGCCAGAGACAGGGCGAACTGCCCACGCGGCATATAGATGCTGCAGGAGATCGAGTGCAGGCCACGCACCAGGATGCGTTCATCACCGGTCTGGCGGGCCAGGTCAATGGCCTGCAGCAGGTATTTTTCACCCGTGTCGAGGTCATTGGTTTCGCTGGCACAGATGCTGATGTTTAACAAAGCCTCGGCCCGCGCCCGGCTTTCGGGGCCAGCCAGTGCCAAGGCCGCCTGGCTGAATGCCACGGCCTGGGGGTAATGTCCCAGGCGAATGTGCGCATAAGCCAGCGCGTTCAGCGCGGCAGCCTCGTTTTCAGTATCGTTGCTGGCCTGGGCCAATTGGCGCGCCTGTACTGCCCGATGGATGGCCGCCGGAATATGCCCGCCCCTTTCCAGAGCGCGGCTTTCTTCAATCAAGCGGGAAATTTCTGTTGATACGTCCACAGCAAGACAGCAAAAAGCTTACAGAGCAAACAGGGGCAAGCGCAGGGCTTCAAAGAAATCAGCGTGTTCAAACTGAACGATGGTGGAATCGGTTTGCCGGACGCCGGGGAAGAAGCCGAACCGATCGGCGCGCTCGGGGCGGCGGGAAGCGATGATGTTGCGGGCGCTGTCGTGAACGTCTTTGACCCAGACTTCGGTTGCGCCAACCTGGAGGGCGCCTTCGCAGGCGGCGGCAACCTCAGCAGTCATCTGCTCATGGGCAACCTCGTAGCCCTCTTTGCCATGCTCAGTCTCATCCCAATGGTAGACTCCGGTAATGCCTTCAATGTCGGTACTGATATAGACTTTCATGAGTAGCTCCTGGCCCACGGGGTTTGGGTTATAATTGCGGCGGGCGACAACCTTGATTATATGACAACTCCGGGGTACTCGACCACTTGTGTTTTTGCCAATCCTCTCTTTAAGGTTACTTGCGAATAGATACGATGATGAATCCCGCTCAACCCACTTCCATACAAATCGTCTCCCCTGACCCACACTGGCGTGAAGAATTTCGGCAAATTGCCGTCCAGCTGCGCCAGGCTTTGGGCTCTCAGGCCTTACGAATTGACCACATCGGTTCAACCGCGGTTGCCGGGCTACCGGCCAAAGACCGCATTGATATTCAAATCACCGTCTCAGCGCTCACCTCAGCGATCGAGCAAGCCATTGAGCAAAGCGGCTACCCGCGCGTGCCGACAATTGATCACGATCACCTGCCAGCGGGCGGGCCAACCGACCCGACCGAATGGCAAAAGTGGTTGTTCAAGTCACCAGAAGGAAAGCGTCCGGCCAACATCCATGTTCGCCTGCAAGGGCGCGCCAACCAACGCTATGCCCTGCTGTTTCGCGACTATTTGCGTGCCCATCCAATGGCCGCCCAAACCTATGCCCAGATCAAGCAAGTGCTGGCCCGCTTGCACCCCGACGATATAGATGCCTACTACGACGTCAAAGACCCCGTCTGTGACCTGATCTTACAAGCCGCCGAGCTTTGGGCAACAGCCTGCAACTGGCACCCGGCTGAGAGCGATGCCTGATCGTCACCGCACCCAAATTGGAGTAAAATTAGGCAGGCACAAAACTGCCCCATTTTATTTTTTTCGAGAACTCATATGCCCGTTGAAATCAGAGAAGTATCGAACCTGCGCGACCTGCGCAAATTTGTCCTCTTCCCCTATCAGCTTTACCGCAACAACCCCTATTGGGTGCCCCTGCTCATCAGCGATGAGCTAAACACCCTGCGCCGCGACCGCAACCCGGCCTTCGAATATTGCGAAGCGCGCTACTGGCTGGCCTACCAACAAGGCAAAATTGTCGGGCGAATCGCCGGCATCCTCAATCGCAGTCACATCCAAAAATGGCAGCAACCCTATCTGCGCTTCAGTTGGTTCGATTTCATTGATGACCCGCAAGTCTCCAAAGCCCTGCTTGAGACCGTCGAGGCCTGGGCCAAAGAGCTTGGCCTCAGTGCCGTCCATGGCCCAATCGGCTTCACCGACCTGGACCGCGAAGGCATGTTGGTGGAAGGCTTCGAAGAAATGGGCACCCTCTCCACCTTCTACAATTACCCCTACTACCCGCAACACATGCAGCAGCACGGCTACACCAAAGATACCGATTGGGTCGAATACGAACTCAGTTTGCCGACCGAGCCCAACGCCGATATCGCCCGCCTGGCCGAAATCGTCTTGCGGCGCAACAAACTGCACGTGTTACAAGCGCGCAGCAAAAAGGACCTGCTGCCCTACGCACCACAAATCTTCGATTTGCTCAACAAAGCCTACGAAAACCTCTACGGTGTTGTGCCGCTCACACAACGGCAAATGCAAAGTTACACCAAAGAATATTTCAGCTTCATTGAGCCAGACCTTGTGCCAGTCATTGTCGATGAAAACGACAAAGTCGTTGCCTTCGGCATCACCATGCCATCGCTAACGCGCGCCCTGCAAAAAGCGCGTGGCCATTTGTGGCCATTTGGTTTCTTGCACCTCATGGGCGCACTACGCAAAAACGACCGCGCCGACCTCTACCTGGTGGCGATTGACCCGGCCTATCAGGGCAAGGGGCTCAACGCCGTGCTGATGGATCAAGTCCAACATGCCTTCATCCGCCGCGGCTTCACCAAAGCTGAAAGCAACCCAGAGCTTGAAACCAACACGCGCGTCCAGGCACAGTGGAAACATTTTGACCATCGTCAGCACAAGCGCCGCCGCTGTTTCATCAAAACACTCTAACCTTCTACAAACCTTTTGCGCCCACTTCCAATCTGTGCAATAATCGGCATCGAAAGGAAGCAACGATGAATACCACCCCTTCTCTCTCGCAAATTACGCTGGGCGGCGGATGTTTTTGGTGCCTCGAAGCCGTTTATGATCAGGTGCACGGCGTTCATGATGTCGTCTCCGGCTATGCCGGCGGTCAGCTTGCCAACCCAACCTATGAAGACGTGTGCAGCGGCCTAACCGGCCATGCCGAGGTCGTTCAAGTCACGTTTGACCCGACCCAAATCAGCTTAGAAGATCTCTTGCACATCTTCTTCACCATTCACAACCCAACCACGCTCAACCGACAGGGTGCCGATATTGGCAGCCAATACCGTTCTGCCATCTTCTATCACAACGCCGAGCAAAAACAAACCGCTGAGCGCGTCATTGCTGAGCTGACCGCCGCCAAACTGTGGGATCGTCCCATCGTCACCCAGGTTGTGCCACTGAATGCCTTTTACCCGGCAGAAGACTATCATCAAGAGTACTTCGCCCGCAACCCCGCTCAGGGCTATTGTCGCGTGGTCATTGCGCCCAAAGTAGCCAAGTTTCGCCAAAAATTCTTTGAGAAACTGAAAGAAACTCATCCGGCACGCAGCCCCAAACCATGATATACTGGTTCGGTTGCCTGCGATTCAAAAAATTCTTGAGCCCGAATCTTGCTTTCTGGCTCGATCGTAAGCCAGAAGGAAGTATTGTGAATTTCGAAACATTCTCTTTTCACCCGCACATTGCGGCGGGCATCGTCGCGGCTGGCTATGCCACCCCCACCCCCATTCAACAACAAACCATCCCGGCCATCCTTGCCGGTCAGGATGTGCTTGGGCTTGCCCAAACCGGCACCGGCAAAACCGCCGCGTTTGTGCTCCCCATCCTGCAACGGCTGATCAAAGGCCCGCGCCGTCAGGCGCGCGCCCTCATCCTTGCCCCCACGCGTGAACTGGCCGAACAAACCCATCAGGCCATTCAACTGCTCGGCAAGCGCACCGGTTTGCGCAGCCTCACCCTCTACGGCGGCGTCAGCATGGGCCCGCAAATTCGCGGCCTGCAAAATGGCGCCGAAATCCTCGTCGCCTGCCCGGGACGCCTGCTTGACCTGATGGGCCAACGCCTGGTCAACCTCAACACCATCGAAGTACTCGTCCTCGACGAAGCCGACCGCATGTTCGATATGGGCTTCTTGCCCGATATTCGCCGCATCGTTGCCAACCTGCCCAAAACGCGCCAAACCCTGCTCTTCTCTGCCACCATGCCGCCCGAAATCAGCAAACTGGCAGACGACTTTTTGCACCAACCGGTGCGGGTTGAAATTGACATCCAACGCCCGGTCGAAACAATCCATCAAGCAGTTTTCCCGGTGCAACAAGAACAAAAATACACCGCACTGATGGCACTCCTGCCCCAAGCCGAAGGACAGGTGCTCATCTTCACCCGCACCAAACACCGCGCCCGCAAACTTTCCATGCAGCTCAGCAACGCCGGGCTTTCGGCCACCTCCTTGCAGGGCAACCTGTCGCAAAATCAGCGTCAACAAGCCATGGAAGGCTTCCGCAGCGGACGAATCAAGGTCATGGTTGCAACCGATATCGCCGCCCGCGGGCTCGATGTAGCGCAAATCTCACACGTCATCAATTACGACATGCCCGATACGCTGGATGCGTACACGCACCGCATCGGTCGCACCGGTCGGATGATGAAAAACGGTGCAGCTTTCTCGCTCATCACCCAAGAAGACTTACCCATGCTGCGCATCATCGAACGCATGTTGGGCTATCGGCTCGAGCGCAAAGAAGCGCTGCAAAACCAAACCGCCTGACCTCCGCCGAACCTCCGTGCCCCAGGTAGAAAATCCGCCTGGGGCTTTTGTTTTTTGACAGTTTGGCCTGTCAATGCTATGATTGCTCTATCAAATCGTATGGCCAGGATTCCTGGAGCAACAGTCAATCCGTCCTCCCCAAAAAACAATGGAGCATAAAAAATGGATATTCTATGGAGTGACATTCTCACATTGCTATTGGCCGTGCTACTGGGCGCGTTGATTGGCCTGGAACGCGAATTCCGCGACAAAACCGCTGGGTTTCGCACCGTCATCCTCATCTGCCTGGGCGCCGCCCTTTTCACCATGGTCTCGCTCAGCTTTGCCCCCACGTCAGACCCGGCACGCATTGCAGCGCAAATTGTCACCGGGGTTGGCTTTCTGGGGGCGGGCGCCATCTTGCGCGATGGTCCTCGAATTGTCGGGCTGACGACCGCCGCCATCGTCTGGCTGGCAGCAGCAATTGGCATGGCAACCGGTTCGGGCAATTTTCTGCTTGCGGCCATCGCAACCGGGCTGGTTACCCTGGTGCTATGGCTCTTCCCAAAAATTGAGCATTGGATTGACACCCTGCGGGAGGTGCATAGTTACGAAATTACCGGCGATGAAAATGAAGACTTGATTCAAAGCCTTGAAACCTTAATCAGCAGCACCTCCTTGCGCGTGCTGCAGAAGCGCTGGTCAAAGGAAAACCGTGAAATCACCCTACACTGCACATTGCTAGGCAAACCGGGCGCACAACAGCGTCTGATTGCCGAACTGCTCAGCAATCCATGCGTCAAGCGCTTCAAAACGCAGGATTAACCACCCGGAAACCGCCACAACAAAAAACCGCGTCGCAGGTAACGCGGATGCGTCTCAATCGAGTAGCGCCCATCCGCAGCTAGCTGCCGGGCGCTGGCCACAAACCATTGCCGCAAACCAAACGTGCGAAACGCAATCGTCTGTCGGGCAGCGGTTTTCCAGGCTTCCATAAAATCATAGATGCTTTCGCCCGGCACCATGCGGTGAATGTAATTTTTGGGCAGCACCGGCTGAAACAGACCTGGCTCAAACCCCCAATGAAAATTGGTGCCAAACAACAGGCCCTCGTGAACCAGGCCCCCCGCCTGCCGGCGCAGCAGGTTGGCAACCCACACCCGCCCAAAGGGATCCGAGGTGCCCTCAATCAGCAGTCCATCGGGCATCAGGGCGGCCCCCATCCATTCATGCGCCTCAGCTACCTGCCCCTCTTCATATTGACGCAACACGTTAAAGGCGCGCAACACCCGCACCGTCTCGCCGGGTTGCAACGGCAGGTTGAACCCGCCCAAACGGAAGAACGTGTGCTCATCCGCATAGGGCAGAGCTACCTCCACCCGTTGCGGGTCAATTTCCACGCCCAGCACATCCAGGTTCGGGTTCAGCGCCCGCATACGCGCCGCGCTCTCCAGCGTCGTGAATGGCTCTGCGCCATAGCCCAAATCCACAAAGAAGGCCCGTTCTACGCCCGGCACCGACCGGCGCAGCAATTCCCCCGCGTAGAGCAGGGTAAACACATCCACGCGGCGCAGACGGTTATGAGCCGTCTTACCGCGCGTCACCTGTCCAAGCGGGCGGCGGGGCTGCAAACGAGGCATGGGCGTGATTCTAACACGCCCCAAGCAATTGCGATATAATCAACGCAAAGGAAAAACTACGCATGGTCACTTCGGCTCCCCTTGGAAGACTGATTCATTACAAACCCTTTTCATCTGCCCTGATTACGCCACGCCCGGTAGATGTTTGGCTACCACCCGATTATTCGCCAAAAAACCGCTATCCAGTTCTTTACATGCACGATGGACAAAACCTGTTCGAGTCAGCCACTGCCTATGGCGGCATTGATTGGGGGGTAATTGACGCCGCCCTGCGCCTGATGGCCACTGACGAGATCGCCCCGCTGATCATCGTTGGCATTTGGAACACCCCCGAGCGGCGGCGCGAATATATGCCTGCCGCACCGTTGCAGCGCCCCGAAAACGCCCCCCTCCTGGCCCAATTCAGCCAGGAATTTGGCGGCCCCCCCACCTCCGATGCCTATCTGCGCTTCATTATTGAAGAACTCAAGCCCTTCATAGACCAAACCTACGCCACCCACCCCGAACAGCGCCACACAGCTATCATGGGCTCTAGCATGGGCGGGCTCATCTCGCTCTATGCTTTGCTGCGCTACCCGCAAGTGTTTGGCGGCGCCGGCTGCGTTTCCACCCATTGGACGATTGGCAAAGAAGCCCTGGTTGATGCAATGGCCGCCCTCCTGCCACCGCCGGGCAACCACCGCCTGTATTTTGACTTTGGCACCGAAACC
>Ga0208695_1000756_pt1 | contig 31831 bp, 27 predicted proteins | sample AD_UKC111_MetaG_FD_184449 | JGI IMG/M metagenome (GOLD analysis project Ga0208695, IMG submission 184449) | Active sludge microbial communities of municipal wastewater-treating anaerobic digesters from Hong Kong - AD_UKC111_MetaG (SPAdes)... | ecosystem: Engineered > Bioreactor > Anaerobic >...
AGCGCTACACGCCCGAGGAATACCCGACCTACGACAACTACGACGCCATCAACGTGGATAAGGTGGCGGAAATCCCTTACGACTACGACGGCGCGATGGGTGTTCCCATCACATTCCTGGATAAGTACAATCCTGACCAGTTTGAGATATTGGGATTAACATCAGGGCGGGACGAATTCGAAGCACGACCAATTAAGAGATATATCAATCCAATTCAAGTTAATGCTGACCGTTCATTATCTAATGGCAGTAAGGCAAATACAAGAGCAACTTTGTTATTACCATCAATACCAGAAGGTATTTACTACACAGCAGACAATGCTAGTGGTCCGCTTGAAATACTTTACGCTCGTATCATCATCCGCAGGAAAGGAACCGCCCAATGAAAATCGAACTGCACGAAATCAGCATCCGCGATGTCACCCAGGGCTACGTGGATAATGACGAGGAAGGCGTGCTCGGCTACGGCGGCCGGCTCAATATCCGCCCCAAGTACCAGCGCGAGTTCGTCTACGACACCGAAAAGCGCAACAAAGTGCTCGAGACCATCCGCAAGGGCTTCCCGCTGAACGTGATGTATTGGATGAAAAACGCGGACGGCAGTTTTGAAATGCTGGACGGCCAGCAGCGCACGGTCAGCTTCTGTCAGTATGTCAATAACGATTTCTCCATCGACAATCGCTTCTTCCACAACCTCACCAGGCCCGAGCAGGACCGCATTCTGGATTACAAGCTGATGATTTACTTTTGCGAGGGCGATGAAGACGAAAGGCTGGATTGGTTCAAAACCATCAACATCGCCGGATTAAAGCTGACGGACCAGGAAATGCGCAACGCCATCTACACCGGTCCCTGGCTTTCGGACGCCAAGCTCAGGTTCAGCAAAAGCAACTGCGCGGCTTACGGGCTGGCAAATAAATACGTGAACGGCTCGCCTATCCGGCAGGAAATCCTCGAGACGGCGCTGGATTGGATTACCGGAGGCGGCCCGAACAAAGAAAACCGCATATGCGCCTATATGAGCAAACACCAGCACGACCCCAACGCCAACGAGCTGTGGATGTACTTCCGCAGTGTGATTGACTGGGTGGAGATTACCTTCCCGGTCTACCGCCGGGAAATGAAGGGGCTGGACTGGGGCGGGCTGTACAACCAGTTCAAAGATACCCTTTTGGACACAGATAAACTGGAACAGGAAATCAGAGCGCTGATGATGGATGATGACGTCAGCAACAAGCGCGGCATCTACGAGTATGTGTTAACCCGCAATGAGAAAACGCTGAACATCCGGGCTTTCTCCGAGAGCCAGAAAAGGGCCGCTTACGAGAGGCAGAACGGCATCTGCCGAATCTGCGGCAGGCACTTTGAGTTCTCCGAAATGGAAGGCGACCACATCACCCCCTGGCACCTGGGGGGCAAGACCCAACCCGAGAACTGCCAGATGCTGTGCAAGGACTGCAACCGCAGGAAGGCGGGTATTTAATCTTGATTGAGCCGATTAACAAGAAACGCCTGGTCCTCTTCCTCGCTTTCGCCTTTGGCATCGCCTGGCTTTTTTCCCTGGTCATCGCGCTCAAGGGCGGGCTGGCCCAAAGCCCCATCCTCATCCCGGAACTGAACCTGAGCCTGGCAGCCGTGCTGCTGGCCGGCGGCGTGATGATGGCGCCCGCCCTGGCCAATCTGCTCGCGCGCGCCCTCACCCGCGAAGGCAAAACCGACCTATGGCTGAGGCCGGCCCGCTTCGAGCGCCCCTGGCGTTTTTGGCTGCTGGCCTGGCTGCTTCCGGCTGTTGGCACAATCCTTGGGGCGGTGCTCTACTTCGCACTCTTCCCTTCGGCTTTTGACCAAAATCTTGAAACGCTGCGGGCTCTGCTTTCCTCCGCCGCGCCGGACCAGAATATCTCGCCCTGGGCCTACCTGCTGATGAACACCCTCCAGGCGCTGCTGCTCGCACCCATCCTGAACGCGCTCTTTTGCTTTGGCGAGGAGTTCGGCTGGCGGGCTTACCTACTGCCCAGGCTGCTCCCGCTGGGCACCCGCAGGGCCGTGCTGCTGACCGGGCTCATCTGGGGCGTGTGGCACGCGCCGGTGATTGCCATGGGGCACAACTACGGCCTGGACTACCCGGGCGCGCCCTGGCTGGGCATCGTGGCGATGATTTGGTTTTGCGCCGCGCTGGGCACCATTTTCAGCTGGCTGACGCTTAAGGAAGGCAGCGTCTGGCCGGCGGTTATCGGTCACGGCGCGATTAACGGCATCGCCGCGCTGGGGCTGGTGGCGCAGAAAGGCGCACCCAACACGCTGCTGGGGCCCGCTCCCACCGGGCTCATTGGCGGGCTGTTTTTTACACTGCTCGCGCTCGTGCTGCTGTTGAAACCCGGCGCGCTGGCGCCTGGCAAAGAGAAGTGGCGCCCCGAGCCAATTCTCCTCCCGCAAGACGGGGAGCCAAACCCGCCCAAACCGGAATAAGACGCAAAAGAGGCTGCCTGAACAGGCAGCCTCTTCTTTATTTTCTTCAGGCCGGAAATCAGCTTTCCTTGAAAGCCTTAAAACCTTCGCCCAGCGCTTCGCTCACCTGCCCAATCACCATAAAGGCATCCGGGTCAGCCTCGTGCACGATGGTTTTCAGGCGCATCACCTCCGCGGCTGTCACCACGCACCACAGCATGGCGCGTTCCTGGCGGGTATAGCCGCCCACCGCCGGGATAATCGTCACGCCGCGTTCCAGTTCCTCCTGGATAGCCGCAATGACCGCGTCCGGCTTGAGGGTGATGATGAAACCGGACTTGGTGATATTCGCGCCTTCCGAGGCCAGGTCCGCCGCCACGCCGGAGAGATAAATCATCATCAGGCCGTACAGCGCCTTCTCCCAACCGAACACAAAGCCCGCCAGCAGCACCACCAGCGAATCCGTAATCATGTACGCCATGGAGATGGAGATGCCCAGCCGCTTGTTCAGGATTCGGCCCAGGATGTCGGTGCCGCCACTGGTGCCGCGCCCGAGATAAACAATGCCCAGCCCGATGCCAAGCAGAAGGCCGCCAAAGACCGTGTTGAGCACCGGGTCATCGGTCAGACCGGCAGAACCGGTCAGGTAAATCAGCAGGTCAGTGAAAATGGAAAAGCTGACGATGGCCAGGATGGTGCGGGAGGCAAAGCGCGGGCCGCCCAGGTAGCGCCAGCCTAAGATGAACAGAGGCAGGTTCCCAAGCAGCACCACCAGGCCAATCGGCCAACCGAGCGTGTAATAGAGCAGCTGGCCGGCGCCGCTGATGCCGCCGCTGACCAGGCTGGCGGGCACCAAAAACAGGCGCAGGCTGAGCGCCTGGACAAATGCGCCGAGCAGGATGAGCAAATAATCGCGCAGAGCGCGTGGAGTGTATTCGATTTTCTGAAAAAACTGTTTAATCACATGCGTTTCCACCTTTCCGGAAAACTGAAAACCGATGCCAATTATACGCTAAAGCCAGGCGGGTCTCTGCTTTAGTAAGCGGCGCGGTATTGTCACCCGGAGGCCGCGATAGATTTGTGCTTTTTGCGTCATCGCGAGCCCGCGAGAGAGCTTCGTCAAGGCGAATTCGCGAAGGGCTTTGTCATCGCGAGCCCGCGAAGCGATCTCCCTGTTTACATACAAGGCAGCCCGCCGCAGTTCCGCATCCCTTGCCAGCGCGCCCTTGACAGTGAACATTTGTTCTGTTATTATAAATTTAGAACGCGCATCCAATCTATTAAAGAAAGCGAGACGCAATGGCGAGACGAAGAAGCGGTTTGAGCCCAAGGCATAAAAAAATCCTCGCTTTTTTGGAGGAATACCAACAGGATAAAGGGTACCCCCCATCCATCCGCGAAATTGGCGACCATACCCAAATCAGTTCTACCTCGGTGGTCAAGTATTACCTGAACCAGCTGGAAGAAATGGGTTACATCGAACGCCGCAGCAACGTCTCGCGCGGGATAAATCTCATCAAAAATGCCGGCGGCAGCATCCTTCAAACCATGAAAAACGCCGCCGCACAGGCGATGGACCAGCTGGTCACCATCCCGCTGGTCGGCAATATCGTCGCCGGCGAGCCGATGCCCGTCCCCTCTTCTGATTTTTCCTACTACGACCCCGAATCCGGTATTGATATCGCCCGCAGCCTGCTGCCCTCTTCCGACCCGCTGGACCAGCTCTACGCGCTGCGCGTCCATGGGGACTCGATGATTGATGCCATGGTGAACGACGGCGATATCGTGGTGATGAAAAAGGTGGACCAGGCGCGCAACGGCGAAATGGTCGCTATCTGGCTGGCAGACCGGGACGAAACTACCCTGAAATATTTCTACCAGGAAAACGGCCGCGTCCGACTGCAGCCCGCCAACCCCTCCATGCAGCCCATCATCATCGAAGACCCCAGCATCGTGGAAGTGCAAGGCAAAGTGGTGCTGGTCATCCGCCAGCTCGAAAAAGCCTGAGTTTGGGGGCTTAAATAAAAAAACCGTATTCGCATACGGTTTTTTTGTTGTTGTCTGCGCGGGAATTAGAGCAGGACGACTTCGGCACCAGCTGCTTCGAGCTTGGCCTTGGCATCGTTCGCGACTTCCTTGCTAACAGCTTCGAGCACTTTGGCGTCGGGGGTCTCGGCCAGGGTTTTGGCTTCGACGAGGCCCAGGCTGGTGAGCTGGCGGATGACTTTGATGACTTCGATCTTCTTGGCGCCGGCGTTCTTAATCACAACGGTGAATTCAGTCTTTTCTTCGACTTCTTCTTCAACGGCGGCGGCAGCGGGACCGGCGGCGACAGCAGCCACAGGCGCGGCGGCGGAAACGCCCCATTTCTCTTCCAACATCTTGACCAGTTCAGAGGCTTCCAAAACGGAAAGCTTGCTCAGTTCCTCAACAAGTTTAGCTAAATCAGCCATTTCTTTTTACTCCTATCATTTAGTATTTCTTTTAATATTGTCTTCCCTATCGGGTCGACCTTTCAAACGTCAGGCAGCTGCGGGCTGCTTTTCCGAATTTGCTTTGATTACAGCGGCGAGACCGCGAGCGGGCTCGGCGATGGTGCGAACGAGTTTGCTGGCCGGGGCAAGCAGAGTGCCCAGTAGCATCGCGCGCATAACAGGCAGGGTCGGCAAGTCTGCCAACGAAGCAACCTGTTTGACAGAGAGGGCTGCCTTATCCAGGTAACCGCCGCGTACAGCCAAAACCTCATTACCTTTGGTAACTTCGGCGAGGGCCTTGGCGACAGAGGGCGCGTCTTCGAACGCGAAGACGACCACGTTGTTTCCTTCCCAGAACTTCTCGTCGTATTTGTAGCCCAGTTCATCCAGAACGCGCTTGAACAGGCGGTTTTTGACGACATGCAGTTTGCCGTCCGCTTCGCGCAGTTTCGCGCGCGCGGCATTCACTTCCGGCATGCGCATCTTGGAGTAGGAAAGCACGAAAACAGCTTTGCTCTTTTCCAACCAGGAACGGTAATCCTCAACAATCTTTTCTTTTTGCTGTTTAGAAAACGCCAATGTTGTTTCACCTCCTTTCGGTGAAAAATAAAAATCTCTTTCCGTTTTTCCCGCGGAAAGAGATTTAAATACTCTCGTCTTAAACGAACGTTAGGTATCCAATCTCCACCTCGGCGGGAAATTAAGCCGCAACGGCACCAGCTTTCTTCAGTGAAGAACAATATTCAATTTTCAAACCCGGTTAGTATACCACATCCCGGGGTAAAGCCCTTATATCTTGCCGCTCTCCATAGACATGGCGGTGTTCGCGTCAACCTTTACGCCAGGTCCCATCGTTGAAGACAGGGTGACCTTGCGCACGAACAGGCCTTTCGCGCCGGAAGGGCGCGCCTTGCGAATCGCGCTCATCAGGGCGGTCATGTTTTCTTCAAGCGCGTCAACGCTGAAGGAAACTTTCCCAAGCGGAACGTGGATATTCGCGGTTTTATCCAGGCGGAATTCCACGCGGCCGGCCTTGGCATTCTTGATGGCCTGGGCGATATCGGCTGGCTGCACGACTGTACCGGCTTTCGGGTTCGGCATCAGGTTGCGGGGACCAAGCACACGGCCCAGACGGCCAACTTTGCCCATCATATCCATGGTACCGACCGCCACATCAAAGTCGGTATAACCCTGAGCGATACGGTTAATCTCTTCGTCTGTTTCCGCGACGAAATCCGCGCCGGCTTCGCGCGCGGCGCTGGCGGCTTCTCCCTGCGCGAACACCAGCACGCGGATGGTTTTGCCCAGGCCGTTTGGCAGGACAACCACATCGCGTATCTGCTGGTCAGCCTGGCGGGGATCCAGACCAGTGCGCAGATGGATTTCAACAGTCTCATCGAACTTGGCAAAACTGTGTTCCTTTACCAGCTGCAGGGCTTCCCGCGGGCTGTAGGTTTTGTCCAGGTCGATATTCTTTATTGCGTTTTCGTATTTTTTGCCGTGTTTAGGCATGATTACTCCTCCGTGGTGCCAACGGGCTCAAAGAACCCTCCCACGCTCACTCTGGTTATTTTTCGACAATCGTGATGCCCATATTACGGGCGGTGCCTTCAAGCTGCTTGATAGCGCCTTCGATATCGTTGGCGTTCATATCTTTGAACTTGGCTTCAGCAATCTCACGCAGCTGCGCGCGGGTGACGCTGCCGACCTTGGCGGAATGCGGGGTGGCAGAACCTTTGGTGATGCCGGCTGCTTTCTTGAGCAGCACGGGGGCTGGTGAGGACTTCAGCTCAAACTTGAATGAGCCGTCCATAAATACGGTAATTTCGGCCGGCACAATTTCGCCGGTGCGGTTACTTGTACGCGCGTTGTATTCCTTGCAGAACGCCATGATATTGACGCCGTGCGGAGCCAACGCGGGACCAATAGGCGGAGCGGGGTTAGCCTTTCCTGCCGTGATCTGGAGCCTGATTACTGCTTTTACCTTTTTTGCCACAACAATTCTCCTTTGTGGTGCTGACGGGCCGTCCTGCGGTCCCTCCCACGAATTTCCGGACTTGTCCGGTTTATGCTTTTTCTACCTGCAGAAAATCCAGTTCCACAGGGGTTTCGCGCCCAAAGAAGTTCACCATCACGCGAATCTTCGAGCGCTCCATATTCACTTCCGCGACTGTTCCGCGGAAATCGTTAAATGGTCCATCCACAATGCGCACCCGGTCGCCGGCATGATAAGTGACCTTATACGTGGGCGATTCGTCTTCCATGCGCCGTAAAATTTGTGCGACCTCTTCCGGACGAAGCGGCGTAGGCTCATCACCCATGCCAACAAAGCCGGTCACGCCGGGCGTGTTGCGCACAACAAACCAGGATTCCTCTTCCAGAATCATATTGACCAGGACATAGCCCGGGAATACATGGCGCTCGACTGTGCGGCGCTTACCATCGCGGACTTCAATCTCTTCCTGCGTGGGGATGACCACGTCGAAGATTTTGTCTTTCATGTTCATGGTCTCGATGCGCTGTTCCAGGTTTTTGCGCACCTTGTTCTCGTATCCGGAATAACAATGGATAACGAACCATTGGCGCGCGTCATCCTGGGCGCCTGCCGCGGCTTTTCCCGCGCCGGCAGCGCCGGCAGAGGAAAGCGCAGCAGACCCTTCTTCAGGGGTCGTATTCTGCTCTTCAGCGGGCAAGCCTTCAACCGGCTTCTTGTCTTCCATTTCTTCGTTATCCATAACCTTAGCCCTCAGGGGCTTTTCCTTCAACGTCTTACGCGGCCACCAACAGTTTAATCAGCTGACTGAACACAAAGTCCATAAAGCCCAAGAGGGCGGCCATGATGACGGTCACGATTAAAACGAGCTTGGTCAGCGCCCAGGCTTCCTGGGGGGTTGGCCAGGTGACCTTGCGCAATTCACCAACCGTCTCGCGCCAGAAGCGTTTGATTTTTTGAAAAAAGTTCGGTTTCGTTTCAATCTGTGCCATTATAGTTCTCCTGGTTGAAAACTCAACGCCGCAACTTGTACGGCGTTGAAACCTTCTCAACAGGTCAGGTAGGAATTGAACCCACAACCCCCGCTTTTGGAGAGCGGTGCTCTGCCAATTGAGCTACTGACCTAGGCAACCTTCGCCTGTCTCACGGCAGACTCGGGTTATTTCACCTCGCGGTGCACGCGGTGCGTGCGACAGCGGGGGCAGTACTTCTTCAGTTCAAGACGCCCGGGGTCATTGCGGCGGTTCTTGACAGAAGTGTAGTTGCGCTCCTTGCATTCCGTACATGCCAGGTTTATGACTGGTCTGATATCTTTCTTTTTTGACGCCATCTCATTTTAACATGGCTGCCTTTTTGGAGGCAGCCATGTTTCCTCCATCAGAATTTTTTACTCAATAATCTTCGTGATTTTGCCGGCGCCAACAGTCAGACCGCCTTCGCGGATGGCGAATTCGGAACCCTGTTCCAGAGCAACCTTGGTAATCAGTTTGACTTTCATGCCGTTCACATTGTCACCAGGCAGGACCATTTCAACGCCTTCGGGCAGAGTCACGTCGCCGGTCACATCCATTGTGCGGATGTAGAACTGCGGGCGATAGCCGGAGAAGAACGCGCTGTGGCGTCCGCCTTCTTCGCGCTTCAGGATGTAAGCGGAGCATTCGAAGGTGGTATGCGGGGTGATGCTTCCGGGTTTGGCGATAACCATACCGCGTTCCACGTCATCACGGTCAATACCGCGCAGGAGCAGACCAGCGTTGTCGCCAGCCATGCCGGTGTCCAACTGCTTGTGGAACATTTCCACGCCGGTAACCACAGAGGTCATGCTCTTATCGCGCAGACCAACGATTTCAACGGGGTCGTTGACTTTGATCTGACCGCGCTCGATACGGCCGGTCACCACGGTGCCGCGGCCTTTAATCGAGAATACGTCCTCAACGGGCATCATGAAGGGCATGTCCAGCTCCCGGACAGGGTCCTGGAAGTAGTTGTCAACAGCGTCCAGCAGCTCAATGATCGGCTTGTATTCCGGAGCATTGATGTCGGTGGAGGTGCTTTCCAGGGCAAGCTTGGCGGAACCGCGAATAATCGGGACTTCGTCGCCGGGGAACTTGTTCTTGGTCAGCAGTTCGCGGACTTCCATCTCAACCAGCTCGAGCAGTTCGGGGTCGTCCATCATATCAACCTTGTTTAGGAAGACGATGATGGCGGGAACTTCCACCTGGTGGGCTAGCAGCACGTGTTCGTAAGTCTGGGGCATAGGGCCGTCTGGAGCGGAAACAACCAGAATGGCGCCGTCAACCTGCGCCGCGCCGGTAATCATGTTCTTGATATAGTCGCGGTGGCCGGGCATGTCCACGTGAGCGTAGTGGCGCTTGGGAGTGGAATATTCAACATGCGCGATGTTGATTGTGATACCGCGGGCTTTTTCTTCCGGGGCATTGTCAATAGAATCAAATGCGCGAAAATCACCAAAACCACGCAGAGCGGAAACCTTGGTGATTGCGGCTGTCAGGGTAGTCTTACCATGGTCAATATGGCCCATGGTGCCCACGTTCATGTGGGGTTTAGACCGGTCGAATTTTTGTTTTGCCATGCTTATCTCCTTAATAATTACATGTCGTATTCATATTTCGGCATAGAGCCCTCAATGGGATTCGAACCCATGACCTCGTTCTTACCAAGAACGCGCTCTACCGACTGAGCTATGAGGGCAGCCGTAATTTCAGGTCACATTCCTGTGATCTGAAATGGACGGTGAAGGATTCGAACCTCCGAAGGCCTCTGCCAACTGATTTACAGTCAGTCCCCGTTGTCCACTTGGGTAACCGTCCTCATTGCTGCCGGGCGCTTTGCTCTTTACCCGCTGGAGATCGAGGTTGATCAGCATCAATCTCAATCGCTAACGGTTAATCTGAGCCGACGATGGGAATCGAACCCATAACCTACCGCTTACAAGGCGGTTGCTCTACCATTGAGCTACGCCGGCGCCCTTCTTATTAAATTATTAAATATCGGCTTTTAGCTGAACAAGTATATCAAATGCCTTGTCAAACTGCAAGACCGATTCAGGGGCCTGCCATTCCAGCAAGGCGTGAGTCTATCAGGTTAAAGCCCTTTCGTCAAGCCGATTCAGCCCCAAAACTTCCAGATTTTTTTGCCGCGCCGCCCCTTGCTCCGGCATGCCAATGCGACTTTCAGCCTCTTTTTTGCGCGCCAGATACAGCCCTTATTGAACTGGCGTGACCCGCACGAGGCCTGACTGCACATCCTGCACGGTCACATCAAAAAGCCGCTGTTTGCCTTCTGTAATGACATCCGCGTTGATGTGCGTCAGCGTGATGCCGGTTTTCACCGCCCCAACCTGCCCGCCCTGCAGCAGGCGGGCCGCCAGAATAACCGCGTCGCTGCTCAGGTCGGAACCAAACAAGCCCAGCCAGAGCGGGCTGTCGTTATACCCCGCCTGGCCTTCAATACCCACCAACTGAACACCGGCAGCCTGCAGGTAGTTCACCAGCTCGGGGGAGCTGACCTCGGGTTGAATAAAGGCTCCCTTTACCGTGTTCGCCAGAAGCAAATCGGCCGCTGCCTGCCAATCGCCCGGATTTGCCGGGTCAGTAATCTGGGCGCCCTTTGGATAGAAAAGAATGGGGCCAAAGCGCGAATTGCACAGCCCGCAAAAATAGCGCGCGCCTACGGTAAAGGAATCAAAGGTTTTCTGCCCTTCCGCGGTGCCTGCCTGGCTGATGACGCCCACGCGGTAATCAGGAATCACCATGCCCAACAAGTACCCGGCCAAAAACGCGCGCTCTTCCAGAGTGGAAGGAGAAGTGTTCAGAGAATGCACATTCGCGCCGACCTGCACATCCGGCACGCCCACAGCCAGAAACTGCGTGTTGGGCGCGCCAGCCGCCGCGGCACTGATTTCAGCGGCGGAAGCCAGCGCGACAACCAGCCGCACCGACTCGCCAAGCTCTGCCGCGCTGAGCTGCTCGCGCTGTTCCAGCAGCAGTCCGTTCGCGGCGGCGTAAGCGGTCAAATCCGGCACAAGGGTCTGCGCTTGAGAGAAATCCGCGTTCGGCGGCGCCCAAATTACAATATCCGCTGTGATTAGCGCGATAGGTTCGGGGGTCGGTTCCGGCGTGGCGGTATCCACGATAATCAGCGTTGGGGCGGAGGTTGCGGTCTCCGTCCGGACAGCCGTGGGTTCGGTCGCGCTGGGCCGCGCGCAGCCAGCTATCAGCAAAAGCGCGCTCAGAACCAGCAGGATTGATGTCAGCAGTTTTCGGGTGTTCATGCCGCCAATTTTACCGCATGACGGAACTTTGGCGCGCGCGGGTATCTATACATAGATTTCTGCAATCCCGAAATGGGCGCATTCAAAGGCGGTATAATCCTTTAAATAACCATTACGCGGCGCAGCCTCCATATCAGAACAAGGAGACCGGATTCCAATGAATATACCTACCAGTCAGACCAATCCGGATGGGTTTAACAGTCTGCCTCCCAACCAGAAGCGGCGTATGCGTCTGATTATCCGCAGCGCCTCTGAAGCGGAGATTGCAGGCTTTTTGCACGACGACCTGCAGCCAAAAACCGCGTTGAATCCCGTTTATTTTGTCACGCTGGCACTCAGCGCGCTTCTCCTGGGCGCAGCCCTCCTGACCAACTCCCCCTTGCTTTTGCTGGCAGCCCTGCTGTGCGCGCCATTCAACGCTCCGCTGATGGGCCTGACGCTCAGCGCGGTCATCCCATCCTGGGGGCTGATGCTGCGCTCGTTTGCCGCGCTGCTGCTCACAGCCGCTGTGTATTTTGGGGCTGGCTGGCTCTCCGCGCTCGCGCCCTCCCGGGTAAGTTCCGCCGCCAAGCTGCCCTTCCTGCATCTGCTTGAGCACGGCTGGTTGGAATGGGCGGTGCTGCTGCTTGGCAGCGCTCTCCTGGCAGCCATGCTCATCCGCCAGCGGGAAACGCCCCGCTTGGCATCCGCCCTGGTAACAGCCCTGATATTCTTTCCGCTGGGCCTGGCAGGCTGGGCGCTGCAGTCGGGTTCTCCATACACCAGCGCCGGGCTGCTTCTGCTGTGCGCCGCCTATGCGGCTGTTGCGCTCCTGTGCGCTCTGGTCACATTCTGGGCAGCCGGGCTCCTGCCGCGCCGAACGGCTGGCTGGGCGCTTTTCATTCTGGCCATTGGCCTGAGCGCGCTGGCGCTGTTTGGTTTTCTCTCGACCCAGCATCATCTGAGCCAGGCAATAGCCGTCAACACCACTCCGCCTCCAGTCGGCACTCCCACCCAGCCGGCAGCAGTCGCGCCGCCCACGCGAACGCCGCTGCCCCCCACCGCGAAGCCCGCCACGCCGACCGCCAATATTCAAAATCCGCTTATCACCGCTTTGCCCAGCATCACTCCCACCCCCACCCTGGTCAGCGCTCTGATTCGCTCGGATACCGGCGTGATTGTGCGCTCCGAACCAGGCAGCACAGCCAGCGTGGTCACATACCTGAACGACCTGACCGAAGTTGTGCTTCTGGGAGAGAGGGTGGAAAAGGACGGTATGTACTGGGAAAAGGTGCGCCTGCAGGATGGAAAAATCGGATGGGTATCCGCCCGCTTTCTGATTACCGCCACCCCCGCCAAATAGCAGGCTTATTCCAAAATCAATTCAACGTTTTCACGCGGGATGCGGATAATCTGCTCATCCTCGCGCTGTACGACCACAGCCCGCATAACCAACCCGCTGGCAAACTTTTCCGGTTCCTCCGGCAGTTCCACGATGACACCAGTGTTGCCGGTGTAAGGTTTGCCAAGCAGACGCACGTGCTTGCCGACCTCAAGACGCAGCTCCTCGTGAAACAACCCCGGAGAGACCTGCGCCTTTCCTGGCAGAATCAGGTCCGGACGGCTGTGTTCCGAAGGGTCGGGTTCATTCGCGTTTAGATAGACGAACTGGCCTTCCATCTGCCGGAGCATCGCCGCGCTGAGCGCGTCAATTTCAAATTCGCCATAACCGACCAAAAGCATCACGGGCACGGGCGCATTTTGCAGAGCGGGCTGCACCTCCGGCATCACCGAGCCAAGCACCAAGCCGGCGGGTTTGCGATTCAGCAGGCTGGCAAAGGATTCCAAATCGGCCGCGTGCTGCGCCGCGACAATCTTCCCCTGCAGGTCGCCGGACGGCCTTTTCTTGTCTGGCGAGTGGGCTTCAGCGTCAAGGATTACCAACTCCCCGGAGCTGTTTAAACCGTTGCCCCATACACCCTGCAAAAGCATCCCCTGGACAGCCACAACAGCCCCGCGTTCCGGGATAATTTCCACAACGGTGCCGGGATAAGTGGCCAGCACCTGCAGTTTCTTTTCGCCCAAAGCCAACGTAATCCTGCCGTCCCGCACAGCGACTACCATGCCATTTTGCGAGGCGCGGAAAATGCGGGAAATCAGGCCCGTCTTTTGCGCTACCACATCGCCGGCTTTCACGGGTTCACCTACCAATCGTTCAATGTGGCGGTCGATGTGCTTCGGGTTAATCTTCAATCCGTTGACTACATCAAAAACCTGGTAGCGCTCAGGCATCTTAATTTCCGCGATAGGTTCACCGGCGGAAACCTCCTGACCGGTGCGTACCAACACGCTGCCGGCAAAAGGCAGGGCGTACGTTCGCAGAATTTGTTGATCGCAGGCAATTGCAAGGATTTCCGTCGCCATCCTAACCGCCCAGTTCCCACAGCCAGTTGTAAAAAGCTTCGCTGCGTTTGTTCATATCGTCAGGCAGGTCCAGCGGTCTGCCGCGCGCGTCGATGACAGTGCCCACTTCCGATTCTGGCACCGTAACCCATCCTCCCAGGCCGGGCAGGCCCATCCCGACGTCAGTCAGCTCGCCCGGGGAAAGGTAAATGCGCGTGCTGGTGCCCGGGGCTGTTTCCACCCGCTTAATTTCGCCTTTGCGCACATCCAAATTCTCGCGCGCGCCTTCTCCGCGGTCAATTTCCAGGGTCAGCACCCGCTTCGCTGCGCGTTCGGGGGCATCGGCGCAAATCACGGTGCCAAGATTCGCAAACACGCCGGAATCAATCACCTGCACAGGCAGCAGCGGCTCTTTATCCGCCAGGCTGCCAAGCCCAGCCAGCAGCTGGTCTTTATCCATCGCGAAGGTGGTGATACCGTGCGGGCGCAGTCCATCCAATGCCATCAACAATGTTTGCTGCGCGGCAGGAACCCGCACCAGGCTCTCCCCCGAGAGCAGCACCGGTTCGTAGGGTTCCAGCAGCCCCATTTCGGGGTCGTACGCGAACCAAGGGAAGAGTTCACGCGTGCGGCGCAGCGCGTAGTGCAAACGCACCCGCGTCCAGGCCTGTTCAATGGCAAGGTCTTCCAAAGTGGCAGGCAGGAAGGCCTGGTGCAGTTTTTTGTTAAACATATACGCCGCGGCCGTCGTCGCATCGATGGGCAGTGTGGAAAAGCGGCTGGTCTCTTTGCCAACCTGCGCAGAGATGGGAGGGTGGCTGATGGCGCCAATGAAATCATCCCCGCGCGCCGCGATAACGATGGTGGAATTGCATCCCACATCCAAAGCCATGGCACCCTTGCCTTCGGGATTCATGCGGTCAATCAGTCGCACAATTCGGCTTACCGCGAAAGCGCTGGGCAGAGCCGTGCAGTTCCATTCCGTTTCCAGTTCCGCCAGACCTGTCAACTGCTGCCGGCGCAGGCGGCTGAAAGCGCCCAGCATTGCCGGCCAGCCAGCCGCCAACGATTCAGCCTCCAGTCTGGCCTGTACGTTCAGCGCGCTGTGGAAATCCTCACCCGCGTCAAGTTCCTCCCGAGCGTACTCCGCCAAGGCCTCGTTTCCCGCGTAGACAAGCTGCGGCCGGATGAGCCTGGGCAGGCTCTGATAGACAACACGCAAATTGTCCAACGCGGCCCGCACCGGGCGGAACGCGCCGTCGTTCACGCCGCCGGCCGTCACAAACAGGTCCGCGTTCGCGTGGATTAATTTTTCCAGCTGGGCGGTAGCGTTCAAGTCATCCTGGAGGTCAATTTCCAGAACCACATCGGTGTAAAACAGACTGACCAGCCTGCGCAGCACAGCCAGAGAATAGGTGTCGGAGACGCCAATCAGAACGGTTCGGATGGGTTTGCCAGCCGACAGGCTTAGTCCACAAACACTCACGCCTTCCGCGCCGCGAATGAGTTTCTGCTTCAGGTCCAGCAGGCGAAGGCCGGCTTTTTCCTGAAGCCGCTCAAGCGCCTGAATCACGCCGCCGCGAATGTCCTCTCCGGCCGCAGCGCTTGTCTCGCTGCTGGCGCTGCCAACAAGCACGAAGCCGTCTTCGCGCTGTTCAAAAAGCCACGCGCGCGTGTTTTGTGAACCAATATCCACGCTCAAGCTTCTGCGGGTTTCCATCGCCTGTCTTCCTTTATCCGGCTAAAAGGGCAAGGATAAAATCTTTCAGCCAGACTATCCGCGCGATTAGCGCGGTCAGCGCCGCGCTGTAAAAACCAACAAAGAGCATCCCAAAGCTGATGCCCAGAAAAACCTGTCCCACATCGGAAATTCCTTCCACCAGCAGCGGCCGCTGTGTTCCGGCGCCTTTTCTGCTTAAGCGGTGGTGAAAATAGAACAGCACTGAGATTACCCCAAAAAGTATGAAAAACGCTTCCACGATACCGCCCCAATCCGCGGCCGAATTTTCCAGCAGCAATTCAGGGCTGAAGCGGTTCACAACAGCCAGAAGCTGGGGCGCGAGCGTCCCGCGGGAAATCCCGGCGATGCCCACCGCCGCGGCCGCCCCGACCAGGAAGGACAGCGGCAGGGTTCCCGCTCTGACTGTGCGCGGCACGAGCATCAGCGCCAAAAGCAGGCACAGAGCCAGCGGAACCAATCCCAGCCAAAAGGCGTCCGTCCCGCTCTCCTTCAAAGGTTCAATCAGGCGCGGAATAATCACCTTGAGCAGTAAGACGGCCGCTCCATAGCCAGCGGACACCCCCACCAGAATATAGAGCGCCACCCGAAAGAAGAAATTATCGCCTAACAGATAGCTGAATATCATCACTGATAAGGCAATGCCAATGAAGCCCAGAACAATATCCATCGGGTTCATCCTTCCGGCTCCTTTTGATGCCGGGCGTTGGAATCAGCTTCCGCCTTAATGATAATGCCCAGCAACAGCACGGCGATCATCACCAGCAAGCCGGCCTGATACGCCCGCAGCGGCATGCCGGTGGAGGCAGTCTGCCCCAGCGCCGCGGCCAGAACGCGCCCCTCCAGCGCCCCCGCCGTGTAACCAGCCAGCTGGCCAGCGTCATAATAAGGAAGCAGCAGCGCGGCATTCTGACTGCTTGCCAGCACTCCCAGTTTACCTGCCCCCAGCCAGGGTCCGGCCTGTTCAATCCAGTTCTGAATATCCGCCTGGGAGTCTTCCAGGAGGAGAATTAGCTGGTAGTTTTCCAGGCTTTCAAGCCCTTCCGGAAGCATGGCGCTGGATTCATCAGCAAGCAGCGCTGCCGTCAGCACACCCAGCCGCCCGCCTGCCAGATAGGCAGTCTCGCGCGCGGGGATTTCTGCCGCGTTCATTAAATTAGCGCTCAGCCACAAACCGTTGGGGTGCGTGGTCAGGAACTGCAGCGCAATCCCGCGCTCCTCCAAAGCGCGCAGAACCGGAGCGCTGACCTGCTCCATCTCAGCGCTGGCAGCGGCCTGATATTCCTGCACAACAAGAACTTTATCGCCGTTCTTCAAAGCGTTCAGCGCGTCTTTCAGGGCCACGGCTGGCGTGGGGTTCTCGTAGGTTGCCGGCCTGGCCTGCGGGACAAACACAATGACAGCTATCAGCACCAGCAGCAGGAAGGCGCCCAGAATGAACCGATACCAGCCCCTGGAACCTTCACGCGGGGTCTTGGCAGGCGGAAGGCCTTTGCCCTCCTCGCCAATCAGGTTCATCAGAATTTGCGCGCTTTCTTTCTGTTTGCGCAAAAGCAGCAAGTCAGCCGAAAGCGTTTCGCTCGAGGCTGGTCTTTCTTCCAGGTCCAGCGCGCTGACTTCCGACGCGAGGCCCAATTCTTCTATTACCGGCTTAATTTCCGGGGTTTTCGGGCTTTCAGTGGGTTCTTCCGCGGGCGGGGTTTCGGCGCCGGTCTCGTGGCCGGAGAGCGGCGGCTCTCCTGCGCCTTCCGCGTCCGGGGCCGGCTCAGCAGTTTCTATCGCCTCCTCCGGGCCGCTCTCGACAACGGATTCAGCCTCTTGCGCCTGCTCCTGTTCAGCTTCTGCGGGCAGTTCTTTTTCCTGCTCCGGTTCTTCCGCGCGGGGTTCTTCGGGTTCTTCCTGAACCGCCTGGTTTTCCTCCAGGCCTTCAGGCTGCAGTTCGCGGACCCGGCGCAGCCACTCCGGCACGCCGCCCTCACTTTCAGAGCCTGCCTGCGCGGATTTGGCAGCCTGCAGGTTCTCCCGGCGGGCGTTCTCCCGGATGCGGGCAATCCAGTTCGCGAACTCTTCGTCCACGCGCCCCTGATGTTCCTGGCTGCGGGAGGCTTCCAATGAGTTAAATTTACGCGAAAGCTCTCCGGCAGCGTCCTCTTCCTGCATGGCGCGTTTGCGTATGCGGATGAGCCACTCGGGCGCCTGTTCTTCTTCCTGAGGTGTTTCCGCCCGCGGGGTATCCTCGCGCGAGGCAAAAACGGCGCTTGGCCCGCTGGAAACAGCCGGCCTGTGCTCCTCAGCCTGGCTGTCTTCCTCCTGCCGGAAGGTTCTTAAAAGGTCCGAAACGGAAATTTCCGGTTCTTCCGGCAGTCCGGCATCCGCCTCGGCACCTTCGATTTTAAAGAGGTTATCTAAATCTTTGCCGCAGTGAACGCAGCGCGTGGCCTGTGGAAGGTTGTCCTTCCCACAGTGCGGACATTGAATCATCTCCGCGCTCATCTATTCACCCCAGCTTCTTTCCAAACCGAACAAAACGCGCAGGCCCGTCAAAAGGGCGCCGATGCCAATGCCAATTAACAGACCGCGCGCTCCAATCAGAGGCAGCCGCTGCAGATAGGCGATGACGGTGCTTAATAAAGGAATATTGAGTGCTTGCAGCAGCCCAAGAGAAATAACCAAAAAGACCAGCGCGCTGATTCCGAAGGAAATCGTCAATAGCGACCAGCCGCGGCTGCGGAAAATTTGCAGCGCGGCGCCGGTCATCACCAGCGCTGCCAGGCCAAGCAAGCTCGTCTCCAAGGGAAGCTGAACAGCAGCCACCCAGCGCAAATAAGCGCTGTTTTCCAGTCCCAGCACCAGCGCGCCTATAAAGCTGACCAAAAAAGCGCTGATGAGAATAATGCTGTAGATAAAGCCGCGCTGACCGCGAAGGATGGCACGCAAATGCGTTAATAGCAGGGTGGCGACCGCCACCAGCAGCGCGGCTGAGGCAGTGACCACCGCCCAATTCAGCACGACATCCAACCAACCGTTCAGCTGGGGCCGCAGGATGAGCGCCGCAAGAATAAACACAGCCGTCAGCACTGCAACCAAAATCGGGAGGGTCTTTTTCACGGCCACGCCCCCAGCAGCTTTAATACCGCGCCTGCCAGCAGTCCGAGCGCGGCCAGCACCCGCAGCCAATCCTGCGCGCGCAGCGCGGCCGCCGCACTTGCGTCTGTCTCCAAGGCCGCGCCAGCATAGAGCGCGTCCTCACCCAGGCATAGGCGGGCGTTGGTAGCAAAAAGAACCGCCTGCGTGCTGAGCTCATCGCTGCCGGCCACCAACGGGATTCCTTTCTGATCCGCCAAATTCGCGGCCAGGAGCGTTTCAGGCCGGTGCCTGCCAATCAGAAAAACGCCCGCGTTGGCGCGGTAATTCACTTCGGGCAGCAGGCCGGCCAGATAGGCGTATGGGGCCGCGCCTGCCAGCAGTCCAAAATCGGGTTTGAATAGTTCTGTCGCGAGCGCGTTTTGGTACTTTCCGCGCACAATCAGCTGACTGAGGCTGGCCAGCGCCCCATCCCCCGACAGCGCCTGCGCGGGACGGTCGTTGAAGACAGAGCGCATGGTCATCAATCGCAGCACAGGCAGCCCGGCCAGGCTTGCCGGTGCGGGAACGCTGTTGTTTGGATTGGCACCCAGGCCAATGGTAAGCCGCAGCCCCTTCTCGGCAGCCGCGTGCATCAGTTTTTCCGCGTCCAAAAGCGCGTCGTTTTTTCTTAAGCAACGGTAGGGGTATTTCCGGTGGATTAACAAATTCAGGCCAAGGCTGAGCAGTGCCAGCAGCACAATCGCAAGCGAAAGCAAGTCAACGTTACTCATCCCTTCTATCATGAGAGACCCCAACTAACCCTGAATTCCTCTGAAGCAGGCGCGCGGCAGTGTGTTTGAACAGCGGACAGAGTCAATTGCCGTCATTCGCCGTGTTTCCGGATGTTGAACTACCAGATGGTTCTCAGACAGCCCAACTCCCATAGATGAAGTATAGCATATTCACATTTAACTAAGTAACAATTATTCTCTAAAAGTTCGGTGTTCTTCGGCGCAAGAAAAGGTCTCCCAGAAAAAAGGCATCCCCGGTTTTGGGGATGCCGCTGTTTTATTCGCCGCTGCCCGGCTTACAGATGAATAGCGTGCCCCAAAGCGGCCTCCGCTGCTTCCATCACCACCTCGCTCAATGTGGGGTGGGCATGGACAGACTGGGCAATCGCGCTGATGGGCAGCCTGTTGGCCTGCGCCAGGATGAGTTCTGGCAGCAGCTCCGCCGCGTCCGGGCCAACGATGGAAGCTCCAAGAATCTCGCCATTTTCCTCGTTGGTGATCAGCTTCGCGTATCCGCCGTACTCGCCGTAACCCAGCGCCTTTCCGTTTGCCTGAAATGGGAATTTACCCGCGCGCACTTTAAAGCCGGCCTGTACTGCCTGCGCCTCGGTATACCCAAAGGAGGCCACCTGCGGCTGGCTGTAGGTTGCCCGCGGTATCATGCGGTAGTCCAGCTCGCGCACGGGCAGTCCGGCAATGTTTTCCGCGCAAATGATTCCCATGCTGGAAGCGGTGTGCGCCAGAAGCAGTTTTCCTGTCAGGTCGCCAATCGCGCGGATGCCGGGGATGTTGGTGCGCATACTGCCGTCTACCACTACAAAGCCGCGCTGGTCCAGCTGCACGCCCAGCTGTTGAAGACCCAGGTCTTTCGAGTTGGGCCTAAAACCCACTGCCACCAGGGTCAGGTCAGTTTCCAGGCTCAGTTCTCCGGATTCGGCTGCCAGCTTTGCACGGGTGCCGGTTTCAGTTTTTTCCAACGCGAGCACCTTGGTGCCGGCGTAAATCTTTACGCCGCGCTTCGCGAAAGCTTTTGTCAGTTCGGCTGCCGCCTCTTCATCTTCAGCCGGAAGGATGTGCGGAAGCATCTCAACCAGGTGCACTTCCGTGCCGTAAGCGCTCCAGATGGTGGCAAATTCCACGCCAATCGCGCCGCCGCCAATGATGAGCGCCGATTTGGGCAGCTTTTCCAATAGAATCGCGTGAACATAATCAAGAATTTTCTCGCCGTCCGGTTCCATTCCGGGCACCACCACCGGATGCGCCCCGGTCGCCAGGACGATGTTTTTGGCTGCGATCGTCTGGCTGCTGCCGTCGCTGGCATCCACCCGCACCTCTCTGGGGCTGAGCAGAAAGCCGCGGCCGTAATACACGCTGATGTCGCGGCTTTTCATCAGAAAAGCCACACCTTTGGTCAGCCGCTGAGAAACCTGCCGGCTGCGTTTGTAAGCCGCGCCGTAATCCAGACGCAAATTGTCCATGGCAATGCCGAAAGCACTGGCATTGACCCGCAGCAGGTAGGCCAGTTCAGCGTTGCGCAGAAGCGCCTTGGAGGGGATGCAGCCCAGATTCAGGCATACCCCGCCCAGCGCTTTTTGTTCCACCAACGCGGTCTTCAGGCCAAGCTGCGCCGCCCGGATGGCGCTCACATAACCGCCCGGCCCTCCGCCAATCACCACCACATCAAAATTTTCCATTTTGCTCCTTACTTTGTGTGTGCTTGGGATTATTATAAATGGAGAACCAGCGCGAATCCCGCGCGTAGAAGTTTGGCGCGCCTGCTTGCACCTGCCCTTAAGGCATGCTAAACTATTTTTACTAAGGAGAGGCCGCGTTTTCAGGCTGTTTTACTGTGCCGCAGGATTTTGATTCCCTTCTTGCTCGTTTTCTACCAACCAGCGCTGCCGCGGGAATTTTCATCACGGCAGAAGACCGGATAAGCTCCTCCGTTCAGCCCGAACTGCGCGCCTGCACTGCCCGAATCATCCGCCTGCTCGAAGAACGCTGCCCCCAGCAGCCGGGCGCGTTTGGTGAATATCAGCTGTTGGATTTTGACAACCGCAAGTTTGTGCTGGTCAGCAGCACGCTGCGCCCGGGCCGGGCTGTCAGCCTGTTATTTGCAATTGAAACCAGTTTCGACGATATCCAGAAGGTGTTTTCTGAGTTGAGTAAATTGTCAGGCGTTCCGGAGATGCCGGACCTGAACGGCCTGAAAGCGCGCAAGAACAGCGTTCCAGGCCCGCAGAACTGGCAGGAAGCGCTGTTTTCAGCGCCGTCCGAAAACGAAGCAACACAAGGATTACCCTTCGGCCAGCAAAGCCAGCCGGATGATTCCGCGGTTGGGGACGGCTGGCTGCAGATTTTTTGATTAGGCGGGAACGCGGCGGCTTCAGAGCCCTTCATCCTCCGCGCCCCTGCATGCCTTTAGAAAAGAGGTCATCATGCCGAAAATTCTTTACCTTCTGGACGGCCACGCGTTGGCCTACCGTTCTTACTTTGCCCTGACTTCGGGCGGAACGGCCCGCTGGGCAACCAGCTCCGGCGAGCCCACCGCCGGCGTTTTTGGTTTTGCCAACACCCTGCTGCGGATTCTGGAACAGGACCAACCCGATTATCTGGCTGTCTCTTTCGACACCGGACGCACGTTCCGGCATGAACTCTATTCTGAATACAAAGGCACGCGCGCCAAGATGCCCGAAGACCTGCGCGGTCAGGTGGAACGCATCCGCGAAATGGTGGACGCGTTCAACATTCCGCGCCTGGAGGTGGAAAACTACGAGGCGGACGACGTCATTGGCAGTCTGGCGGTCTGGGCATCCCAGGAAGAAGGTCTGGGCGTCAAAATTATCACTGGCGACCGCGACCTGCTGCAGCTGGTAACCAACCGCGTGGTGGTGTCCCTCCCCAACAGTAAAACAAACACCAGCGAGGATTACTTCCCGGAAGATGTCCAGCGCAAATTGGGCATCCTCCCCAGCCAGGTCGTTGACTACAAAGCCCTGGTGGGAGACCCTTCCGATAACATCCCGGGCGTAAAGGGCATCGGCGAAAAAACTGCGGTGAGTCTGCTTTCTAAATACGGCACACTGGACAACATCTATGAACATCTGGCTGAAATCAGCGGCCGGGCCGGTGCCGCGCTGGCGGCCGGCAAACAGGATGCCTACCTCAGCCAGGACCTGGCGCGCATCCGCACTGACCTGAAGCTGCGCTTTGACCTGACGCAGGCAGAAGCCGACCGCTTTAACCCCGCGGCCGTGGAGGACCTGTTCCGCCAGCTGGAGTTCCGCACGCTCACCCAGCGCTTGCATTCTCTGGTCAGAAAAATGCGGCCCAGCCTGGACCGCGCCACACAGCAAAGCCTGTTCGCTCAGGAATCCGCCCCGGTACTGGAATTGGTCAGCAGCGGAGACTGGACAACCGTTCTTGTCGACAGCGAAGAAGCATTGCGGACCTGCGCTGAAGAACTTTCGGGCGCGGAACAAATTGCCTTCGACACGGAAACGACCAGCACAGACCCAATGAAGGCGGAATTGGTCGGGATATCACTGGCCGGTTCGCCCTCCCGCGGGTTCTACATTCCGCTGGGGCACGCCCGCGGCAAGCAGCTCGCGCCCAAAGCGGTCTATCAGGCGCTGCAGCCGCTCCTGGAAAATCCCAAAATCGGCAAAGTCGGTCACAACTGCAAGTACGACCTGATTTGCCTGGAGCAGGCTGGATACAAGGTCGCGCCCATCAGCTTTGACACGATGATCGCGGAGTGGCTGATTAACCCTGATTCCCGCAATTTGGGATTGAAAAACCTGGCCTGGGTGCGCCTGGGAGTGGAAATGACGCACATTGAAGAATTGATTGGCACAGGAAAGAACCAGAAAAGCATGGCGGAAGTGCCCATAGAAAAAGTCGCTCCCTACGCGGTTGCGGACGCGGTGATGACCCTGCGTCTGGTTGAACCCCTGACGGCTGAACTGGCTGCCCACCAGGCAGAACGCCTGAACCGCGATGTGGAAGTCAAGTTAATTCCTGTGCTCGCGGATATGGAACAAAAAGGCATTCTACTGGATACCGCCATGTTCAAAGACTTCGCGCGGGAATTAAACGAACAAATCCAGCGCATAGAAGATTCCATCTTCGCGAGCGTGGGCGAGCGGTTCAATATCAATTCCACCCAGCAGCTCTCGGATATGCTTTTCAAACGCCTGGCTCTGGAACCACCTGACCGCTCGCGCAAAACCAGCTCGGGCAAGCTTTCTACAGCCGCGGGCGTGTTGGAAAACATGCGCGGCCAGCATCCGGTGATTGACGAGATTCTGGAATACCGCGAACTGACCAAGCTGAAATCCACCTACGTGGACGCGCTGCCTCTGCAGGTGAACCCCAAAACCGGCCGGATTCACACCTCATTTAATCAAACGGGCACCGTCACCGGGCGGGTAGCTTCTCAGGACCCAAATCTGCAGAATATCCCCACGCGCACTGAACTGGGGCGGCGGGTGCGGCAGGGTTTCATCGCCTCGCCCGGCACAAAGCTGGTCTCGATTGACTACTCCCAGATTGAGCTGCGCATTATGGCGCACATCTCACAGGACGAAGCCATGCTGGAAGCTTTCCGACAGGGGCAGGATATTCATGCCGCCACTGCCGCCGCGATTTACAACATACCGTTGGAAAAAGTGGACAAAAGTCAGCGCCGGCACGCCAAAGCCATCAATTTTGGACTCATCTACGGCATGAGCGCTTTTGGCCTGACGCGCGCGACCGAACTGACGCTGGCGGAAGCGGAAAACTACATCAAGGCCTACTTTGACCATTTCCCGAAGGTGAAAGCCTGGCTGGATAACACGCGCGTACTGGCGGCCAAACAAGGCTACGTCGAGACGCTGCTCGGCCGGCGCCGTTATTTCCCCAACCTGCAGACCGGCACCAATTTCGCCATGCGCCAGCGGGAGGAACGCGAAGCAATCAACGCCCCCATTCAGGGAACCGCGGCGGATATTATCAAGCTGGCCATGATTCAGCTGCCCGAAGCATTTGCCAAAGCCCGCCTGAAAGGCTGCATGCTGCTGCAGGTGCATGATGAACTAATTTTTGAAGTTCCCGAGAAAGAGGTGGCTGAAACAATCGCGGCAGCCAGGGCTGTGATGGAACACACCCTGCCGCTGGATGTGCCCCTGCTGACCGAAGCGCGCACAGGCAGCAACTGGGGCGAGCTGGAGCCGGTCAGCGATTCGGTGATTGAAGATTTGACCGGAGCCTAAGGGTTCGATTATTTTGCTGTAGAGCGGGCGTCCATGTGGCAGACACCAGGTGTGCGTCACTGCGAGCCTTCGTGGGATTCCTCTTTGCGAGCCCCTGCTCTCCGAATTGGATGAGACTTGGAACTGCGGGAAGGGGGCGCGGTAACCTGCCGGTTTTTGTTCACGTTCTCCTCAGGCCGGCAGGCAGTTCGCTTCGTGCCTCGCGATGACGAAGCCCATTCGGGGCGCGGCACCCCGCAGTTCGTCTTTGCGAGCCCCCGCTCTCCGAATTGGATGAGTCTTGGAACTGCGGGAAGGGGGCGCGGTAACCTGCCGGTTTTTGTTCACGTTCTCCTCAGGCCAGCATGCAGTTCGCTTCGCAGGCTCGTGATGACGATTGACAGCAGGGAGGTCGCTTCGCAGGCTCGCGATGACAATTGACAGCGGGCAGTTCGCTTCGCAGGCTCGTGATGACGATTGACAGCAGGCAGGTCGCTTCGTGCCTCGCGATGACGATTGACAGCGGGCAGTTCGCTTCGCAGGCTCGCGATGGCATAAAAAGGGCGGCGCAAACGCCGCCCACAAATAAGCCCGTAAACTACCTGCCGCCCCGGCCCCCTAACCGATTAATTGTTCGCGCAGCTGCAGTACCTGCCGGCGAATGCGGTCGTCCGATTCAATCATATCCGCCACCTTGTCGCAGGCATACATCACCGTGGTGTGGTCCCTGCCGCCCAGTTCCTCGCCAATCTTGGGAAGCGAAACCCCGCCCAGTTCGCGCATCAGATACATCGCCACCTGGCGCGGGAGCGCGACGTCTTTGGAGCGGTCCTTGCTCAGGATGCGGTCGCTGGATACGCCAAAGAACTTTGAGACTGTACTGATGACATCCTTTGGCACCAGTTCGCTGCGCTGCGGAAGGAAATCAACCATCGCGTTATTGGCCAGCTGCAGCGTGAGCCTTTCGCCGCTCAAATCAGCGTAGGCCAAAACGCGATTCCAGGCGCCTTCCAGTTCGCGAATATTCGCCTGAACTTCGCGCGCGATCATTTCCATAACCTCAGTCGGGACCTCGCGGTTGGCCTTCTCGGCTTTCGTGCGCAGGATGGCCAGGCGGGTTTCATAGTCCGGAGGTTGGATGTCCACCGTTAGCCCCCACTCAAAGCGCGAGCGCAGCCGTTCCTCCAGCGTGCTCATCGCCTTGGGTGCCCGGTCAGAGGTCATGACAATCTGCTTATCCTGTCCGTGCAGGGTGTTGAAGGTGTGAAAGAACTCTTCTTGCGTGGATTCTTTTCCGGAAATGAACTGGATGTCGTCAATCAGCAGAACGTCAACCTGGCGGTATTTCTCGCGGAATGCCGCAGTCGTTTTCGTGCGAATGGCATTTACCAGGTCGTTCGTGAACTCTTCTGAGGAGACATAAAGCACCTGCAGTCCCTGCTGCAGCACGGCGTTTCCGATGGCGTGCAGAATATGCGTTTTGCCCAGTCCCACCCCGCCGTACAGGAAAAGGGGATTGTAGGCGCGCGCGGGGTGTTCCGCCACGGCCAGGCTGGCGGCGTGCGCCAGGCGGTTGTTGGGGCCGACAACGAAGTTATCAAAGCGGTATTTGGGAGCAAGGTGGGTTTCGAACATCTCCCGCGCGGGCTCCTGGGGCCGGAGGGGAACAACCACCTCGTCCGCGGGCTGCTCCACCACCTGCGCCGCCCATACCGAAAAGACGACCTCCACCGGCCGGGCCATCATTCCGCTCAATTTATTAATCAGGGTGGCTTTCAAGCGGCTTTCCAGCCAGTCGCAGGCATAGGCGTTGGAAGCCCCAAAATGAAAGATGCCGGCGGGCTCGTCGTAACGAATAAGCTGGGTTTGCTTCACCCAGGTGTCGTACGTCGCTTTGGAAAGCTCCATCTGTAATTGTCCTTGCGCTGCCTGCCACGCCTGCTGTGCGTTCATCGCGTTTCTCCTGATATTCCGCCTGAAATGCGGTTTTTTCTGAACGGAACAACACTTCAAGAAGCGAATCTCGATTATCCCGATGATATGGATCCGCTGTAAGAACCTGTATGCTGTTGTTCTTCAGTTCGGTATGCCGATTCTAACATCCCCACCCCTGGCGTTCAAGGCATCAGAGCCTGCGCCGGCTTAAAAAATGACAATTCTTTAAGAATCGGAATTCTTAAAATTTATCAGGGACTCGAAAGAATCTCCGCTGCAGCGCCGGAAAGAGGGCCGCCCCTAAATGCAAGGAATAAGAACCCTTATTACACCCTATATATAGGGGATGATTAGCGGTTTGTCTAATTAATACCTGCAATTAGGTTTATTTATTTCGGGTAATTTCGGAACAGTCACGCCTGATTTTTGGGATAGTGATTCCTGATTGGGAATCAGAGACCGCATCCCCGCTCAGCTACGCGCTGGAGCTGCCATCTTCCTCAAGCATCAATTTAGCCGCGCGCCGGCCAATTTCCACCGCGAAGTTCGTTCCCCGGTCCCACGGATACACCTGGCTCATGCTGGCAAAATACACGCCCGGCACCGGCGTCTTGATGGACGGGATGTTCCTGGAATGGTTCACCAGCGGAATCGGCTGGGCGTAGGGCGTCTTGGAAACCCACACCTTTTTCACCCAGTCCGGTCTGAATTCAGGGTTGATGCGCGCGAGATGCGGCAAAAATTCGGCTGTAAGTTGTTCATCGCTTTTCTGAAAATTCGGGTGGTCCACTTCCAGATAATCGCCAATGTACAAAATATGGTCGCCGCCAAAGTATTCAGGCTTCAGAAAGTTGGTGTGCTCCACCAACGAGAGGAAGGGGAAGCCCACCTGCTTGGGGATGTTGTACCAATAATACCCCTGCGGAGAAAGCGCGTGTTTTAAGGAAAGCGTCATCACCACCGCGCCCATGCTCTTGAGGCTCAGCAGTCCTGCCAGATAGTCCTGCGGCAGACCGGGGGTGAGTTTGGCCATGATACCCGGCGACAGGGTGACCAACACCTGGTCGAATTCCTGCGCTTCCCGGCCGGCAAAACACAGTAAAACCCGGCCGTTCGCGGCCTGTTCGATGCTCTGTGCGCTGGTGTTATAGACAACGGCAGCTCCCAGCTCTTCCAGCCGGGCCGCGAATTTATCCGCGAAGGCCTGGAAACCGCCGATGAACGTGCCCAGGCGGGTGCTGCGGGAGTGCAGACGCGCCCACATCCAGGCCATATTGACCTGTCGGGCGTAGCGCTCGCCAAATTTCCCGATCATCATCGGTTCCCACATGCTCTCGTACACCTTGTTTCCGGCTTTGGCGCGCATCCAGGCGTCGGTAGTGGTCTTTTCCAGGTTTTGCCATTTTTTGGTCAGGCGCAGGTACAGCCCTACCAGGCCAAAGCGAATCTTATTAATCCCCCAACCCAGACCGGGGTACATCAGAGCGGCTGTGATAGAGTCGAAGGGATAGAATTTACCGCGGTAATACATTACGCTGACCGGCTTTGGAAAAATGACCTGGTCGGACCAACCTAGCTCCGCGATCAGGCCGCGCATATGTTTATCGGAGGTGAACCAGTGGTGATAGTAGCGCTCTACCGACCAATCCCAATGCGGCTCCTTAAAACCAGCCGCCAAACCGCCGGGATGGTCAGAGGCTTCAAAAATGGTGACGTTCTTTCCGGCTCGCACCAGGTCATAAGCGGCACTCAGGCCGCCAATCCCCGCTCCGATGACCGCGATGTTTTGTTTGCGATTACTATCACTCATCATTTTGTCAAATCCTCTTGCGTATCAGCAGGCGTTTCTCCGCCCGCTGCCGGTTTGTTTTCGTCAGCGTATCTTTCCTTCAGGCTGCCCACATCGGTGCTCAGCGTAAACCCTTCGCGCAGGAAGAAGAGCGCGCCCAGGACCGTGATAGGCACCCACAGCGCCGCCCGCAGCAGCAGGGTATACCCCAGCGCCTGCTCCGCGCCAATCCCAAATAATATCAGCATGGCTTTGCAGGCCGCGTCAAAGGTGCCCAGGCCGCCCGGGGCTGCCGGCACAAGCAGGACGAGGTTCACCACGCCGTTCAGCAGCATCAGAGTCATGAAGCTCAGGTCCATCCCCAGCGCGCGCATCACGCCCCAATACAGGCCGGTCTCACAGGTCCAGATGGCGATGGAGAGCAGCAGCACTTTAAGCGTTTCAATTGGTGAGCGCAGGCTGGATAGTCCGGTGATGAAGCGCGCGACAATCCCGCTCAGGGGCGCGCGCAGACGAGCGGGCACAACGCGGTTGATAACCCAGGCGCTGACCTTTTGGGTACGCGCCGGAAAGAACACCATTGCAAGGAAGATAAGCAGCAGCAACAGGAAAACCGCGCTGCCAATCACCGCGCCCTTTTGGATGCTCCCGACCCACTCCGCGGCGGCCGGCATGCCGGTCAGCTGGCGCAGGTTTAGCAGCACCAGGCCAAGGATGACAATCGCGTCAAACAGGCGCTCCACCACGATGGTCGCCAGGCTGCCGGAGATATCCACCTGGTCTTTTGATTTGAGCAGGACGGAGCGCAGCACCTCACCGGCCCGGGCGGGATAGACATTATTGCCCATGTAGCCAATGGCCACCACAGGGAACAGCCGCCGGATGGGCAGGCGCTTGAGCGGATTAAGCAGCACCTGCCAGCGCCAGGCGCGCAGCAGCACCCCAACGAAATAGAATGCCAGCCCGAACAGCACCCAGGACCACTGCGCCCCTTTGAGGTACTGCCAGACCAGAGCAAAGTCTACTTTGCGGAACGCCAGATACAGAAAAACAGCGCTGATTGCCACCCCAAGCCAGATATGCCAACGTTTTAATTTCATAACCCGATTTTACCATCCCTGAAGAAGGAAGAACCTTTATTGTGACAGCACGCAGGTTACCAGCTGTCGGCCGCGTCTGCGCCAAAAAGGCTTCCCCGCTGTGCGGCGCGCTTCCAGAAGCAGCCCCCGGGCGGCGCATCGCTGGTATACTACAAGCGCTATGTCGGTTTTAAGCGCTCAAAATCTTGGCAAATCCTTCGGCCCGGTGGATATATTTGAAGACCTCACGTTCGCGATACCCCGGCGTGCGCGCATCGCCATCGTCGGCCCCAACGGCGTCGGCAAAACCACCCTGCTGCGCATCCTGGCCGGCGTGGAAGAACCCACCCGCGGCTCGGTGCACCGCGCGCGCGGCCTGACGCTTGGCTATCTACCACAAGAGGCTGTCACAATCCGCGAAGGAACGCTGTGGTCGTACTGCCTGATGGCGTTTGAAGAGCTGTTGGCCCAGGCGGACGAACTGAAAGCCCTTGAGCGCGAAATGCAGAACCCGGACTGCCCTCCGGATGTGCTGCAGCGCTACGGAACGGTGCTCTCCCGCTTTGAACAGGGCGGCGGCTACACCTATGCCAACCGTATTCAGCAAACCCTGGCTGGGCTCGGATTCCTGGAAACGGATTACCAGCGTCCGCTCACCCAGCTTTCCGGCGGTCAGCGCACACGCGCTGTGCTGGCGCGCCTGCTGCTGGACGAGCCCGACCTGCTGCTCCTGGATGAACCCAGCAACCATCTGGATATCGCCGCGGTGGAATGGCTGGAAGCCTGGCTGCGGGATTGGGACGGCGCGGTGGTGATTGTCTCTCACGACCGCTACTTTTTGGACCAGACTGCCACCCAGGTCTGGGAGATGACCCCCGCGCTGGAAGTCTACCGCGGCAACTACACCGCCTACCTCACCCAAAGGGAAGCCCGGTATACCCGCCGGCTGGCGGAATATGAAGCCCAAAATGAATACATCGAAAAGCAGGAGGATTACATCCGCCGCTTTTTGGGCACCCAAAACAACAACCAGGCCCGCGGAAGGCAGCGCCGCCTGGAAAGGCTGTTGGCGGATTCCCGTCTGAGCGCGCCCAAAGCAAATATCCGGCCAATGCACCTCCGCCTCGCTCTGGCGGGCCGCTCTGGCGACCTGGTGCTGCGTAGTTACGATTTGCAGGTTGGTTATCAGGATGAAGGACGACCGCTCTTTCGTGCCCCGGATTTGGTGCTCAAGCGCGGGGAATGCGTGGCCATTATCGGCCCCAACGGCGCGGGCAAAACAACCTTCCTCAAAACTATCCTCAACCAAATTCCGCCTTACGCCGGCCGGATAGAATTGGGCGCGAGCCTGAAAGTGGGCTATTTTGCTCAGGCGCACGAAGGGCTCAACCCGGAACTGACCCTGATTGAGGAAATCAACACCGTCGCCCCCGCGATGCTGCCGGCGGAAGCGCGCAATTACCTGGCAAAGTACGGATTCACCGGCGAGGAGGTGTTCGCGGCCGTCAGCACGCTTTCCGGTGGGGAGCGCGGACGCCTGGCACTGGCCAAGCTGGCGCTCACGGACGCCAACCTGCTCCTTCTGGATGAACCCACCAACCACCTCGATTTGCCCACTCAGGAAGTGCTGCAAAACGTGCTGGCTGATTACCCGGGCACCATCCTGTTGGTCTCCCACGACCGCTACCTGATAGACGCGCTGGCCACCCAAATCTGGGAGATGGACCCGGACGCGGGCATGCTCAAGGTGTTTTCCGGCACGTATTCAGAGTACAAAATCGCGCAAAGCGCGGCCGTCCAGCCCGTTCCAGAAACTGCCGTTCCTGTTCCAGAGCCTGCCGCCGCGCAGCCGGAGGTTGCCCCCGCCGGCAGAAAAACGCTCAGCCGCAACCAGCGCCAGCAAATCCAAAAGAAACTGGATGCGCTCGAGGAGCGGATTCACGCCCTGGAGCGCGAAAGCGCCCTGCACGAAGCAAAACTTGCCAACCCGCCCGCAGACCCCGTCAAAACGGCGCATCTGGCAGAAGCCTACAACAAACTAAAAGAAGAACTGGAGCCCCTTCTGGCGGAGTGGGAAGCTTTGGCAACCAGCTTGGAGGAGGACCCGCAGTGAAAAGCCTGCCGGTCCCCGCTGACGAAGCCCTCAGCGATGACATCCTGATTTTGCCTGCCGGATTGAGCGACCTGCGCGCGGTGCGCCGGCTGGAGAAGGCCTGTTTCCGCCGGGAGGATATCTGGCCGCTGGTTGAATCTCTGTGGGTGCTCACCTCGCCTGGGATGGTCCGGTTGAAGATGGTAAAGTCGGAGGAGGTGATTGGCTTTCTCTCCGGGTATACGCTTTCCGGAAGGGAGGTGGGCTGGATTTCCTCTATTGGGATAGCGCCTGCCTGGCAGGGCCGCCAGCTGGGGGAGCGGCTGCTGGCAGCCGGAGAGCACGCGCTGGGGACGCGCGTTATCCGCCTTACCGTGCGCGCTTCCAACACGCCTGCCATTCATCTCTATGAGCGTACCGGCTACCGCCAGATTCAAACCGCGCGCGGATACTATGTGGGCGGCGAAGACGGCCTGGTCTTTGAAAAGCTCCTTTCCGATTAGGCTGGATAAAGCT
>Ga0208695_1000757_pt1 | contig 31827 bp, 31 predicted proteins | sample AD_UKC111_MetaG_FD_184449 | JGI IMG/M metagenome (GOLD analysis project Ga0208695, IMG submission 184449) | Active sludge microbial communities of municipal wastewater-treating anaerobic digesters from Hong Kong - AD_UKC111_MetaG (SPAdes)... | ecosystem: Engineered > Bioreactor > Anaerobic >...
GAGGGATATGCCACAGTGGCAGAGCGGCGCATGGATGAACTGCGGTGTGCAGCGGGCTTGTTGGGATTGAAATCCGTCATTTTCCTGGATTATCGCGACTCCGGCATGCAGGGTTCCCCGGATAATTCCCATCCCCGGGCATTGGCTGCCGCCCCGCAGGATCAGGTTGCCAGCCAGATTGTGGAACATATCCGCAAGCTGCGCCCACAGGTGGTCATTACTTTTGATCCCATTGGTGGATACCGTCACCCGGATCACATAGCCATCCACCAGGCAACTGTCCAGGCATTTGAACTGGCCGGAAAACCGGAGTATTCTGATCCGGCAGGACAAACACCCCACACACCAGAAAAGCTGTATTTCCATACCATGCCCCATGGTTTTCTTCGCCTGATGGTCAAATTGATGCCGTTGATCGGTCGTGACCCGCACAAATTTGGCAAGAACGGGGATATTGATCTGGCGTCCATCGCCGAAGTCAACTTTCCCACCCATGCCCGGGTTAATTACCGTCCAGTGGCACAAATCCGGGATGATGCATCCGCCTGCCATGCCAGCCAGGGCGGCGGCAGGATGCGGGGAGGGATCTTTGGTCCGCTGCAACGGCTGGTTGCCTCCAATGACACCTACATGCGGGCATTTCCGCCATACCAACCCGGTGAACCAGTCGAAAGAGACCTGTTCCAGGGTATTGAGTAATCATTGTGTAAACGACTTCTGCCCATACATCCAATTTAAACTCAACTAAAAAACAGACCCTGTCAAGCTGACAGGGTCTGTTTCCATATTGTTGTCAAGAATTTTACAATCGAATCACTGTCCCGCAATATTCACAGACAATGGTATCCTGCCCCCGTAAAACCGTTTGTGTGATTGCGGCATGGCAGGCTGGGCATACTGTGGGAGCATTTTTCACCTTCTCAACAGCAGCTTGATCAACCGCCACCGCACGGTCTTGTTCAAAGTCCCTGGCTTTTGCCCTGTTGATTAACCCCTGCCAACGGGCAGCATCCTGCCAGATGTGCACATGCACCGAACGGTACGGCGCACCTGAACCAAGAACCAAATCAAGGTGATCTTCATTTTTGAATGTTCCCAGTTTGGACGTCCGTACTTCCTCCACAAGAACAACCGGGAATTCAAATTTTAATTCCTGCACCTTTTTCTTTTCCGTGGTGATAAAGAGAACTTTCTTGGTGGCAATCTCCTCTTTTTGTTCAAAGAGAATGCGCTGATCCGTCAGGAATAGAACGCCTTCGGGATCATCTTTTTCTTCCTTGCCTGTTGGAGCCCAGACAGTCTTGACCGCCATCACACCTGCTTCCGTTGGAAGCAGTTGGAAGGTGGCTTCTGCAAGTTGTTTCAACATCCAATCCACTTCCTGGAGTCCCTGTTTAAATGTGCCAAGTTCTGATTGGAGTGTGTCATACATCCCTTTGATGGAGTTAATGACCGATTCCGCCCGCCCCTGGAGACCATCCACTTCAGCGCGCACCTGGTTGCAATACGGTCTCGCCAGGGCAACGTTGGATGAAATCCCCGCCAGGTGTGCCAGCTTGCTCTCCACACCGGGCAGTTCGGCTTCCAGCTGGCGTCCTTGGGAACTGATCTGCACCATCACCGTCGGGCGAACCGTAGACCAACGTTGCGCCAGGTCTGCCGCCCGGGTTTCCATCGCCTTCCCAAACGCGTATCCTCGGCTCCGCAGATCATCAACACGTTTGGACAAACCAGAAATTTCCGTATCGAGGTCTTCCACCTCATCCCGCAGGCTGGACAAACGCACGTCAGTACGCACTTTATCCATATCCCGTTGAATGTCAGCAATATCCTTCCGCAGGATATCCAGGGGTGTTTGAGACTGTTCAGGCATGATTCACTCCTTTGGATTCATTTAACTTGGTTTAATTATATCGGTTTTATGAATTCATCATCATATATCATTTGGAATTTGTGCCAATTTTCTGCCAGCCCGCTTCAAAACCCAGAGAGCATCCAATGTAACAAAGGGATTCATGTTTCGCTTACTGACTGGTCCCCAGGCAACGGGAGAGTATCCACTCAAATCCGGACGGGAAGTACGGTAATACTTGCCTTCTGATGGAAAGCCACCACCTGGAAGAATTTTTGCCTCAAGCAAATCCAGTGCCTCTTCACAGCGCGGATTCGAGATCAAATCCATCTCTGCAATTACCTTCAAGCCGAACAGGATGTCGTAATGCCAGTAACATGGGTAATGCAACCGGATAAAATCCGGGTCCATAATGGCTCCGTCTTGTCTCCGGCGGAACATGCGCCGCGAAAAAAATATTTCACTCGCCCGAATCGCAGCATCGCGAGCTTCCCGGTTGTTGGCAACCCGGGCGTACAAAGCCAGCGCGCGCATGGGAATCAGAGATTCCATAAAAGATGATATTTTCACATCGGGGTGCCGGTCACAATTCCAGCCCCCATCCTCCCACTGCCACTCCATCAGGTGTTGTGCCAGCAAGTCAGCCCGTGAATCGGCAATTCCAAGGGAAACCTGGCTCCATAGCGCATTCCCTTCCTGTGAAGCACACCGGCGTACCCTCCCATTAATTGTTTTGATATGCCTGCCATGTTTTTCTGAAAACAACCAGTCCAGTTGTTGGTCCCGCAGCGGAATCAACCGGGAATCTCCCGGCGGATAACCAATTTCCGCCAGCATTGCCAACACCCAATGACCACCAGACCATTTAAAGTAGGGATGATGAAAAATATCGTCTGGTTGATTCAGGATGGAAAGCAACTTGTTTACTGTTGGAGATTCCACCATGGCAAGCCGCGCCTCGTTATAGGCTTCCAGTTGGATGGCTCCTCCAGCCAGGCGGTTCAATGCCATCCATCGAACAACCGGATCATCCGAATTCAACAGTTCATCAATCACAGGGAGCATCATGGTTCTTTTATAGCATAAATTTTCCTCACCGTGCAATGAAGGAGAAGTGAAAAACTGCTTGAATCAATCATCTCCAGTGGGAATATCCGAAAAAATCAAAATCATCAACAATGGGTTCCCGCAAAACCACCAAACTCGATTATAATGAAACGGTTTTATCGGTAAATCATCGTTCTTTTGACAAGTAAGTATACATCCTTTAAAATAGGGTGTTGAACATAACGAAATGTATTGGAAGGGACACGCATGAAAGAGTATACAACTGAATCCATCCGCAATGTTGCCGTGGTTTCCCACGGAAGCGCTGGCAAGACCATGTTGACGGAAGCTTTCCTGCATACTTCTGGGGGAACAACCCGCCTTGGGAAAATCGAAGATGGAACCACGCTTTCGGATTATGACGAAGAGGAAATCCGTCGGGGAATTTCCATTTACACATCCGTCATTCCGGTTGAATACAAAAACACCAAGATTAATTTCCTCGACACCCCCGGATACAATGACTTCGTTGGTGAAGTGATTTCCGCCTTGCGGGTTTCTGATGCCGCTCTTATCCTGGTGGATTCGGTGGCAGGACTGGAAGTTGGGACCGAGATTGCCTGGAATTATTGCAACCATTTCAATCTCCCACGTTTCCTGGTCATCAACAAGCTGGAGCGGGATAATGCCTCCTTTGCCAAGGCAGTTGCCTCGGTTCAGGAATTCACCGATATCCGCCTGATCCCCGTCCAGCTCCCCTGGGGCGAAAAAGCTGCCTTCCAGGGAGTGATTGACCTGATTACCATGAAAGCATTCAAGGGCGATGGGAAAACCATTGTGGACATTCCTGCCGACCTGCGCCCCGCAGCAGAAGAAGCCCACCTCAAGCTGGTGGAAGCTGCTGCCGAGGGTGATGACAGCCTGATGGAAAAATATTTTGAATCCGGCGAGCTGACCATCGAAGAAATCCTGAAGGGTCTGAAAAGCGGGATTCAATCCCTCAGTTTTGTTCCTGTATTTGTGACCTCGGGTGCAGCTGAAATTGGCATCATCCCCCTGCTGGATGCGATTGTTTCCCTGTTCCCGTCTCCCAGTGAGACCGCCCCGGCTGTTGCCCAGGGCAAGGATGGCGAGGAAAAAATTTCTGCATCCGATTCAGGTCCCCTGGCTGTGTATGTTTGGAAAACCACCGCCGATCCCTTTGTTGGCAAGCAAACCTTCTTCCGGGTGTATTCTGGTGTGGTCACATCCGACAGCCGAATTTGGAACCAGACCAAATCCATTGAGGAGCGGTTTGGCACCGTCAGCATCCCACGCGGAAAGGAACTCATCCCTGCCAAGACCATTCATAGTGGTGATATTGCAGTTGTTCCCAAACTATCTGAAACCTCCACGGGAAACACCCTCTGCGATAAAGCCCATCCGCTGACCCTGCCTGTCCCACAGTATCCGGGTGCACTTTACCGCGTGGCAGTCACCCCAAAAACCCAGCAGGATTCCGCCAAGTTAAGTTCCACGCTCACCCGTCAGTGTGAAGAAGATGTGACCCTTTCCTGGTATAACGAGCCTGCCACCAGCCAGACAATTTTACAAGGCATGGGTGATCAACACATTGAGGTCGCCATTCGCCGTGCTGAATCCCGTTTCCAGGTCGGGATCAATACTGAAGAACCACGGGTTCCCTACAAGGAAACCATCACACGCAAGGGCAATGCAATGTACCGCCACAAGAAACAAACCGGCGGCGCGGGTCAATTTGGTGAGGTGCACCTGCGCGTGGAACCTTACACCGAAGGCGATTTTGACTTTGCCTGGGAAGTGTTCGGCGGTGCTGTTTCACAAAGCTACGCCAACTCCATCACCAAGGGTATCCAGAGCGTGATGAAAGAAGGTGTCATTGCCGGGTATCCCGTCTTTGGAGTCCGCGTGGCAGTAACAGACGGCAAGGAACACCCGGTTGACTCCAAGCCTATTGCGTTTGAAATCGCCGGACGGGAAGCCTTCAAGCTCGCCTTCAAAGAAGCCGGTCCGGTTTTGCTGGAACCAATCATGATGGTAAAAATTGTTGTACCAGAAAATCACATGGGTGATGTCCTGGGCGACCTCAACACCCGCCGGGCGCGCGTGATGGGCATGGAAACCGAACGCGGTCATTCCACCATCACAGCTTCCGTCCCCCTGGCGGAAATGCAGCGCTACACCACCCAGCTCCGCTCCATTACCGGTGGGCGCGGTGTGTTCTCAATGGAATTTGAACGCTACGATAATGTTCCGCCACACCTGACCCAGGAAATTGTGGCTATCCACCAGAAGGAACTGGAAAGCAAGAAGGAAGAGTAATCTCTCCCTTCCCTCAGGAAAAATTAGATGTGTTCTTTGGGTGAACCCAATCCTCAAAGAACACATCGTCTTTTATGAAAATGAATCATCAGGAACCACTTGAAATTCTCTGGGATGCCCTCCTCTCCCGCGATCCGGAACAGGTGCGGAAGGCATTCGATTGCCTCTCCCCAAGGATCCAAAAGGACATTCTTGCACACCTTCATCGGATGGCAACTGAGCCGGACTGGCATCCCGAACAACGGATTTCTGCCCAGACTGCCCTGGATGCATTGAAAAATCAGGAATAGTGCCCAAACAGGATGAGCTGACATGGATTTGCAGGATCTGACTCAGGCAATGCACAAATTTGTGACCGCCAAAGGGTGGTACGGGAAGGATTCGCTTCGTCCACAAACCCCTCGCAACATTGCCATCTCGCTCAGCCTGGAAGCATCTGAAATATTGGAACATTTCCAGTGGGAGGAATCGCCCCGCAACTCGGATGAACTACCCGGTGAACTGGCAGATGTTGCCCTATACCTGCTCCAACTGGCATCCCTTCTGCAAATTGATCTTGAAGCCGCCATCCTGGAGAAGCTGAAGGTCAACTACGGGCGCGAGTGGGATTCTGGGGTAAAATAACTTCCACATTCATCAGCGGTTAGGAGCACCTCTTGAAAGTAACTGTTTTTGGCGGCGCAAGAACCATTCCGGGCGATTCACTATACGCAGAAGCATACGAATTGGGTTCCCTGCTCGCCAAAGCAGGGCATTCCGTCCTGACCGGTGGATATATTGGGACCATGGAAGCGGTCTCCCGCGGTGCTGCAGAAGCCGGTGGTCATGTAATTGGCATCACCTGTGATGAAATTGAACGCTGGCGCACAGTTCGCCCCAATCCATGGGTAATGGAGGAGCAGCGTTTTTCCACGCTCAATGAGCGCCTAGTTGCGTTGGTTGACCAGGGCGATGCCTACATTGCGCTCAATGGGGGAGCCGGGACATTGGCAGAAATCTCCATCACTTGGAACCGCCTGATCATCAACTCCCTTCCACCGCGCCCCCTCATCCTGCTTGGTGAAGCCTGGAAACAGGTAATTCAAGGATTATTTGATCTTCAATCCAATTATATTTCCGCCCCCGACCGGGTGTGGGTGAAATTTGCCTCCACACCACAGGAGGCAGTGCAACAAATCCAAAATCATCAGGAAAGTAATCAACCATGGCAGATGAAAAATTAACCCCCCGCAGCGAAAATTATTCCGAGTGGTACAACCAGGTCATTCAACGTGCAGAACTGGCGGATTATGCCCCTGTGCGCGGCTGCATGGTGGTACGACCATACGGCTGGGCATTGTGGGAGAATATCCAACAGAGCCTGGACAGGCGGTTTAAAGAAACCGGGCACGTGAATGCCGCCTTCCCCATGTTCATCCCCATGTCCTTTTTGGAAAAAGAAAAGGAGCATGTTGAGGGTTTTTCGCCCGAGCTGGCAGTGGTGACCATCGGCGGAGGGGAGGTGTTGGAAGAACCCCTGGTGGTCCGCCCAACCTCCGAGACAATTATCGGGTACATGTATTCCAAATGGGTAAAATCCTACCGCGACCTGCCAATCCTGATCAACCAGTGGGCAAACGTCGTCCGCTGGGAGATGCGCACCCGGCTGTTCCTGCGAACACTGGAATTCTACTGGCAGGAGGGTCACACTGCACATGCCACCGCTGCCGAAGCGGAGGAAGAAACCCTGCGCATGTTGGGGATTTATGCCGATTTTGCCATGCAGGATGCTGCCATTCCAGTGATCCCTGGTCGGAAATCAGCCACTGAGAAATTTGCTGGTGCAGCTGCATCCTACACCATTGAAGCCATGATGGGTGATACCAAGGCACTGCAATCGGGCACTTCGCATTTCCTTGGGCAAAACTTTGCCAAAGCATTTGATATCCAGTACCTGGATCAGAACAATGAACTCCAATACTGCTGGACAACCTCCTGGGGTGTTTCCACCCGCATGGTTGGCGCAATCATCATGACACATGGTGACGACCAGGGGTTGGTTTTCCCACCCCGGCTCGCCCCCATCCAGGCGGTGATTGTTCCCATTTACCGCAACGAGGAAGAACAGGGCAAGGTCATGCCGGTCGTGGAGAAAATCCGCTCCCAGCTTGCCGCCTTCCGGGTCAAAGTAGATGACCGCACCGAGGTGACCCCCGGATTCAAGTTCAACGATTGGGAAATGCGCGGCGTTCCCCTGCGAATTGAAATTGGTCCCAAGGATGTGGAAAAGGGAACCGTTGCACTGGCGCGCCGGGATAAACCCGGCAGGGAAGGCAAGGCGTTTATCAGCCAGGAAAATATTGTCAGCGCCGTCACCGGGTTATTGGATGAAATCCATACCTCGCTTTACAACCGCGCCCGGGACTTTCGGGATGCCCACATATACGATCCAAAAGATTACAATGAGTTTCAGGAAGTGGTTCAAAATGGCTGGGCATTCTCCTGGTGGTGTGGCAGCGCAGACTGTGAGACAAAAATCAAGGAAGAGACAAAGGCAACCACCCGTTGCATTCCATTGGATCAGCCTGGCGGGACCGGGAAGTGCATCTATTGTGGTCAACCCGCAACGGAAAAAACGTATTTTGCCCGGGCATATTAATTCGAAAGCACAATGCCTGCTGTCAGACTGGATCAATTAAAAGCATCCCTGGTTGAACTGGGAGGATTTTTCGCCCGTCCGGTTCTCTTTCAGCGTGCATTATTGGAGTTGCTGGAGACTTATGCCGATCTGACCTACAAGCCCGGCGATGGAGTGGCAGCACAACGCCTGGTTCCATCCTATCACGTCCCACCGATTGTGTTGGTTCAATTGGAGCAGGCATTTTACCCCCTGGTTCAACAAAACCCGGATTCAGCCCTGGCATTGGCGGATCTCCTCTGGCAGAAAGAAAACCTGGAAACCCGCCAGGTTGCCGCCATCCTCCTGGGACAGCTTCCATCAAGCCATATGGATCACGTCATTGAACGGTTGTCCGGCTGGAGCAGGGAAGAGACGGATACAGTTTACCTGGAGGAACTGTACCAACGGGGAACAGCCCGACTGCGCCGTGAGGCTTCCATTCGACACCTGGAACTGGTCAGTCATTGGATATCCGGACCCAGCCCTTTCCTTCGCAAAATGGGGTTGAGTTTATTGATTCCACTGGTGCAGGATTCATCATTCCAAAATCTCCCTGCCGTATTCCGCCTTCTGGACCCGCTGCTTCACTCTCCCCAACCCAGCCTGCAGCCCATTTACATTGATATCATTACCACCCTTGCCAGGATCTCGCCCGGTGAAACGAGGTACTTCCTGCAGCAGCAATTATCCGTCGGGAAAAATCCGGAACTTGTCCGGTTGGTGCACCGCAGTCTATCCGCATTTCCCATAGAAGACCAGGCAGCCCTGCGAACCGTCCTGCCCCGCCAGACCCGGGAGGGAGAAGCTAACAGGTAAGACCACCACGCGGCAGTCAAAATGGACCGAATTTATGGTATAATCCACCCCACGGACTGGACCTGCCCGCGGTTAACGCTGCGGGTATGGAGACCTGCTCAAAAAAACAATCAAAGGAGAAGCAGACGTCATGGTTATGACAAAGGAAGACAAAACAAAATTGATCACGGACTATTCCCGGCACGATACCGATACCGGTTCGCCGGAAGTCCAGGTCGCCATTCTCACCCGGCGAATCCAGCAGCTTACCGAGCACCTGCGCGCCAACCCTCACGATAACAGCTCCCGCCGTGGATTGCTGAAACTCGTTGGGCAGCGCCGCCGACTGCTGGCATACCTTCGCCGAAAGGATTACGGTCGTTTCGTGGCGCTGGCTGAAAAGCTCAACCTGCGCCAGCGATAAACCCGCATTGCTGCGAGTAGATGGTGGTGGTTTTGCCATCTACTCGCTTTTTATGCGGAATTCATTCGGTCACGCTGGTCGGGAATTGAAAATTGATTGGGACGGGATGTCCCCGGCAATTTTCAGTCCCTGACCAGGCGGACAAAAAGGGATAGTACAACATGCAACCTCAAAATCATATTTATACGACCACCGTGGGCGGTCGTCCGGTAACATTTGAATCCGGCAAACTTGCCCACCAGGCAGGTGGTTCGGTCACCGTTCGTCTGGGTGACTCCATTGTATTCGCCGCTGCCACCATGAGCGCTCAACCGCGCGATGCAGCGGATTTCTTCCCCCTGACCGTGGAATACGAAGAGCGCCTGTATGCAGGTGGTCGGATTCCCGGCTCCTACTTCCGCCGTGAAGGTCGCCCGGGTGAGGATGCCATTCTGGTGGCACGTCTCACGGACCGCCCCATCCGCCCGCTCTTCAACAAGGACATCCGCAACGAAGTCCAGGTGATCATGTTCTCTCTTTCCGCAGATCCAGAAAACCCGCTGGACATCCTGGCTGTCAATGCCGCTTCGGCTGCCCTGATGATTTCGGATATCCCCTGGGCTGGACCGGTTGGTGCAGTCCGGGTGGCTCGTGTGGAAGGTCAGTTTATTGTGAACCCCACCTTCCAGCAAATGGAACTCTCCGATCTGGACCTGCGGATTGCCGGAACCAGTGATGCCATCCTGATGGTTGAATGTGGCGCTTTAGAGATCCCGGAAGATGTGATGGTGGAAGCACTCATGCTTGGACATCAATCCATCCAGTCCCTGGTGGAACTTCAGAAACAAATGGCTGCCGAGCTTGGCAAACCCAAGCGCGAAGTTCCCACCTTCCCGCTGGATGCATCCATGCTGGAAAAAGTCACGCAAATGTCGTCTGCCCGTATCCACGAAAACCTGGATGCCCCTCACGACAAGGCGGGTCTTAGCCAGGCAATGCAAGCCCTGGAAGAGGAAATTATTGCCTCCATTGCCGGGGAAGATGAAACCCTGGTCCCTGCCGTCAAGCAGGCGTTTGAGGAAGCTTACAAGCAGGTTGTTCGCTCGCGGATCGTGGAAAGCGGCAAGCGCCCTGATGGACGCACTCCCACCGAGATTCGACCAATCTGGTGTGAAGTGAATATTTCCCCTCGCGCCCATGGCTCCGGTTTGTTCACCCGCGGTGAAACCCAGGTGCTGACCCTGGCAACCCTTGGCACCCCCAAGGAAGCTCAGGAACTGGACAATCTCTCCCCCAACGACAGCAAGCGTTATATTCACCATTACAATTTCCCACCCTACAGCACCGGCGAAGTCAAAATGCTGCGGGGTTCCTCCCGCCGTGAAATCGGTCACGGTGCACTGGCGGAACGGGCACTTATCCCTGTCATTCCCCCGGAAGATGAATTCCCTTACACGCTTCGGCTGGTTTCGGAAGTACTGGCTTCCAATGGCTCGTCCTCCATGGCATCCGTCTGCGGTTCCACGCTTGCATTGATGGACTGCGGCGTCCCCATCAAAGCCCCTGTAACCGGTGTTGCGATGGGCTTGGTCAAGGAAGGCGACCGCTACACCATCCTTACGGATATCCAGGGTTTGGAAGATCACCTGGGCGACATGGATTTCAAGGTCGCCGGGACAACCAGCGGCATCACTGCCCTGCAGATGGATATCAAGATCAAGGGCATCACTGCCGAGATTATGTCCAAAGCCCTGGCACAGGCACGGGAAGCCCGCTTATTCATCATGGATAAGCTGCTCGAAGTGATCCCTGCCCCCCGCCCGGAGATGAAACCCCATGCCCCGCGCATCACGATCCTGAAGGTTCCAGTGGATAAAATCGGCGCCATCATTGGACCCGGTGGAAAGATTATCCGCGGCATCCAGGAAGAAACCGGCGTCAAGATCGACATTGATGATGACGGCACTGTTTATATCGCTGCCGTGGACGGCGTGGCGGAAGCCAAAGCCCGGGAAAAAATCGAAAGCCTGGTGGAAATTCCCCAAATTGGTCGCATTTATACCGGCAAGGTTGTCCGGATTGCAGAATTTGGTGCATTTGTGGAAATCCTGCCCGGCACCGATGGATTGGTCCATATTTCACAGTTGGATTCGGAACGCGTCAACAAAGTGGAAGACGTGGTATCGATGGGTGATGAGATTTCCGTTATGATCACCGGAATTGACGATGCCGGCAAGATTCGTCTTTCCCGCCAGGCAGTGCTGGAAGGTTGGTCTGTTGAGGAAGCCCAGGCACATGACCGTGGTGGTCGCCCCTCCGGAGGTGGCAGCCGCCCGGGCGGTTCTGGTGGACGGCGCGATGACCGGCGCGGCAATGACCGTGGTGGTGATCGCGGTGGGTTCCGCCGACGCTAATCCCATTTGACAGGTTCCTGCAGGACGCGGCTTCCCGCGTCCTGTTTTTTTAAAGAATTGACGTACCTTCCAGCCCGTGATAAAATGCTTGTCGCTGGGCGTGTAGCTCAATGGCAGAGCAGTGGCCTTTTAAGCCATTGGTTGAGAGTTCGAGCCTCTCCACGCTCACTTTTTGTTTTGATGACCCTTGGTTGCGAGCCCCATCGAGGGGTGGTATCCAAGCCTCTCCACGCTCACTTTTTGTTTTGATGACCCTTGGTTGCGAGCCCCATCGAGGGGTGGTATCCAAGCCTCTCCACGCTCACTTTTTGTTTTGATGACCCTTGGTTGCGAGCCCCATCGAGGGGTGGTATCCAAGCCTCTCCACGCTCACTTTTTGTTTTTATGACCCTTGGTTGCGAGCCCCATCGAGGGGTGGTATCCAAGCCTCTCCACGCTCACTTTTTGTTTTGATGACCTTTGGTTGCGAGCCCCATCGAGGGGTGATATCCAAGCCTCTCCACGCTCACTTATTGTTTTGATGACCCTTGTCTGCGAGCCCCATCGAGGGGTGGTATCCAAGCCTCTCCACGCTCACTTATTATTTTGATGACCCTTGGTTGCGAGCCCTTTCGAGGGGGGATCCGAGCCTCCCTTCCTCTTTTCGCACTTCTTCTACCTCGTCACCAAATAAATCCCTGCCAGGATCAACACGCTTCCCAACAATGCCGGCAGTGTCAGCGCTTCGTGAAACAAGACCCAGCCAATAATCACTCCCCCCACCGGTTCCAGCAGGGAAACCACGCTCACCACCTGGGCTTTCAGCTTTTGCAGGGCAATAAAATACGTCATACTGGATAAGCCCAACGTAATGATTCCCAATGGGAACAGGAGTGGCAGGTTCGTCATCACCACATCCACTGGAACTTTTAATCCCTGCGGCAAGAGTACCAGCATGGTCATCCCCGCCGACCAGAATGTCTGCGTAAAACCGGACACCTTGCCGCTTAACTTCCGGCTGAACATCAACGCAAATGAGTAAGTGAAACCGGACAAGATCCCCGCGATGACTCCGCTCAGTGATGCTCCATCGATCTGGATTCTACCAATCCCGGTTACCAGCACGGTCCCAGCAGTAACAAGCGCCAGGCTGATCCAGCCCAGCCTCGGGCGGGACTCGTGCAGCAGCCATGGCGCCAGAAAGGCAATGTAGATAGGGGCAGTGTTCACCAACAGGGCGGCATTTCCAGCTGTGGTGTGTTGAATGGCGTAGATATACAGGGATGCAGTGGTAGCCATGAACAGCCCCAATGCAATCAGTGTGGGAACCTGTTTTCGATACTGCCGGATTCGCAAGGGTTCCCGAATCCAAATGGACAGAAATAAAAAGAATAAAAACGCAGTAATTGCTCGAAAGAAAGCAATCTGCATGGCTTCCAGGCCCTGGATGGCTCGGGTAAAAATGATCAACGTGCTGTACAACAGCGCACCAAGCGCGACCAGACCAACACTTTTCCAGTTCGATGATGCTTCCAAGCTTCCGGTTCTCCTTGTTATTCTATTTCCAGCCAGCCGAACCGATCCCAATCGATTCGACCCTCCAGGTCAAATATCACACCTTCCTCTTCCAGAAGCTGACGTTGAATGACACTGCCCATTCCATATCCATGCGGGCTGATTTTCCCCTGCTTGTTGATCACCCGCTGCCAGGGAACATCGCTGCCTTCCGGTAATGCCGCCATGGCAAAACCAATCATTTGCGCAGAACATCCCCCCACAAGCCTTGCAATCTGTCCATAACTGGCAACTTTACCCGGTGGTATTTGCCGGACAATGGCATAAATGCGATCATACAAACGGGGCGGGGAGAATGGTTCCATCATGGGATGATCTCTTCCGAAGGATTTGGGAACAATTTTTCAAGCTGATTCGTCCATGCAAAGTTGAGTGTATCGAAGAAACAGATGGCGGTCAAGGAATCGCGATCCGTCATTGTGATTCAAGGACCGCAAAATCCGGTACGGTTTGGTACAATGGAACCCATGCATCGCAAGCACAACCCAATCCTTTTCATCATTCTGCCGTTGATTGTTTTCATGACGCTCTCCCTGAGCGGATGCCAGCAACTGGCACAGGGCTTCTCCCTGGCTCCCACCTCTTCACCGACATCCACCAGCCTGCCAACCAAAACCGCGACCGCAACACCTACACACACACCCACACCAACCATCCAGCCAACACGCACCTCAATCCCCACACCAACCATCACACCCACCCCAACCTGGGCAGTCATTGAGGGTGGCAAAGTGACCATTCCCATCCTGTTATACCACCACGTGAACGGCAAAGAAAACGACCGCTATTCCGTAACCGTAGAGGATTTTGCTCAACAAATGAAAGCATTGCACGAATGGGGATACACAACCCTCACCATCTCCGAACTGGTGAACCTCATCTGGTACGGAGGACCGATCCCACCCCGTCCCATCATCATTACATTTGATGATGGAAATATGGATGTGTATGAAAACGCATTTCCCATTATGAATGAGTACGGATTTAAAGGCGTGATGTACCTGGTTGCAAACCGCCTTTACTCCGAAGATTTCCTTCATCCCGTCCAGGTTCGCGAAATGGCGGAAGCAGGGTGGGAATTCGGCAACCACAGCATGACACACGCCAGGCTCACAGATTCCAGCACCAACGTTGGGTATGAACTTTCTGAATCCCGGGCATTCCTGCAACGCGAGCTTGGGCTTGAGATTCACTCATTTGCCTATCCATTTGCTGAGGTTAATCCAGGCATCATCACGCAGGCGGAACGCGCCGGTTACACCTCTGCAGTTGGTGTTGGGATTTTTAACGAACATTATCCGGGATCGATTTATTACCTCAGCCGCCGAGAGGTGGAGGGAATGAAATCCCTTGAAGATTTCCAGGCACTCCTGCCCTGGACATCGCTGCCCTGAGCCATCAAGCCGGTTTATGCCACCGCATGGAAAAAATGAGCGGCATGGGCTTTAAATTCTCCGGGGGACGCCAGTAACCATCCTCACAGGGCGATGTAAAATCAAACATCCGGTACACCGTGTAGGGAAATTCGTGAAGGTACTCCAGGTGCAGCCCGGTTGCAGCCAGTTCGCTGATTACTTCCCCAAGCGTGTGCTGCCATTCATAGGAGATTTTCGTCTCCACTTTGGCGTTACGGTCGGCATAGGAACCTTCCACATCAAACCGCATGACGTCCTTGTTAAAATATGGATAACCAATTTGCCAATCCGTCACCCCCGCAGTATCATCAAAAACCATCGCAAAGGGATGAAACTCGGCAATGTAAAAAATTCCACCAGGTTTCAGGTAATGATGAATCACTTCCGCCCATTTTTTCAAAGTGGGGAGCCAGGTAATAACTCCATAGGAAGTAAAGACAATATCAAACGAACTTTCTTCCCCCAAATGGTCGGGAAGGTTTTCAATTGTGCTGCAAACAAACCGCCCGGGAAGGTTGACTTCCTTGCTTAACTCCTGCGCCATCTGGATGGCAGTATCGGAAAAATCTACACCTGTCACCTCCGCCCCCAGCTGCGCCCAGGATAAGGTATCCATCCCAAAATGACATTGCAAATGGAGCAGCTTCCTCCCCCTGACATCCCCCACTTCCTCGCGTTCCAGTGGATTAAGCTTGTTTTTTCCCTGTTTGAACTCCGCCAGCTGATATAACTCTGACCCGGCATGAATGGCCGCGAATTCATTCCACAACCTGCGATTCGATTCAAGATAGGAATCCATTCTGAACACTCCTCCAATTACAGATTATGATTTAAGAATCCAAACCGGTAAATCCGCTATAATGATATTGTAACCGTTAATGGAATGCGCTGGAAATGTCCGTCATCACCATCTCTCGTCAATTGGGAAGCCTGAGCTGCGATATTGCCCGGGCAACAGCAAACCGGCTGGGGTACAGGCTGGTTTGGCGTGAAATCATTAACCAGGCTGCCCGTGTGGCTGGTGCACCGGATGTTGCATTGGCTGTCATTGATGAACTTGGCATTTTTGGGTTGGAAACATCCAGCGAGGCAGAATCCGCCTACCGGGCAGCTGTTCGAAACATCATGCTGGAAATGGCGGAAGAAGGCAATATCATCATCCTGGGGAGGGCGGGACAGGTGATCCTTTCCGGCAGACCGGATACCCTGCACGTTCGGCTCACTGCACCACTGGAGGTGCGCATCAACCGGGTGGCAGCACGGCTTTCCATTCCCTATGAAGCTGCCCGCGCCCAGGTATTAGCCAGCGATCGCCACCGGAAATCCTACCTGAAGAAAGGATACCAGGTTGATTGGAACAACCCTGACTTGTATGACCTGATGATCAACACCGCCAATGTATCCGCTGAGACCGCCGTGGAACTGATATTGCATGCACTTGCCAGTCGGTTCCAGGAGAACAACCTTGTCCAATAATCACCGCCCTCATTTTTCCCACCCTGCAGAAGAAACCTTTGCCCAGATCCTGGATTTTTATGCCATTGAATGGCAGTATGAGCCCCGCACTTTCCCGCTGGAATGGGATGAGAAAGGCAATGTCACCATGGCATTCACGCCGGATTTTTATCTTCCCCAGCAAGACCTTTTTATCGAACTGACCACCCTGCGTCCATCACTGGCAACCATCAAAAATCGCAAATTGCGCCTGATGTCTGAATTGTATCCCGATATCCACATCAAGCTATTGAAACGGCGTGAGCTGCGCGACCTGATGATCAAGTTTGGGCTCACCACCCAGGCAGAGACCATCCGCGGAACCCATGCCCAACCGGCTGTTCCTGTTTCCCAACCGCAAAATTACGAATGAACACAAATTCCAAACCACTCAATGCATATGGCGAACTCGCGGGAGACATCCGCGAAATTTTGATTACTTCCGAACAAATCCAGGAACGCATTCAGCAAATTGGAGCATTGATTTCCGTGGATTATGCGGGAAAGACACCCATCCTGATTGGAGTCTTGAAGGGCGTGTTGTTCTTCATGGCAGACCTGTTACGAACCGTGACCATTCACGTGGAGGTGGATTTTTTGGCAGTATCCAGCTACACACCCTCCACCCGCGACCAGGGGTTGGTTCGGCTGATCAAAGACCTGGATATCTCCATTGAGAACCGTCATGTTTTATTTGTGGAAGATATTGTGGATACTGGTCTTACATTAAATTACCTGATGCGCAACCTGAGAGCACGCCAACCTGCCAGCCTGGAAGCCTGCGTATTATTTAACAAACCGGAAAATCGTCTCATCCACCTTCCGCTGAAATATGTTGGTTTCGACCTGCCCAATCGTTTCATTGTTGGATATGGATTGGATCACCGCGAAAGGTTTCGCAACCTGCCTTTTATTGGTTTGCTTAAGCCCGATGCCCTGTGATTCCTCCTTTCAATATTGTTAAAATCCACAGATTTCTGGTTGGAGTATAATAACCCTATCCCACACAAAATTCAGGAGAATAACCCATGAAAGCACTGCGTCCCCTTCTCTTTGTACTGTTGATATTCAGTCTGGCAACCCTGGCTTGCAGTACATTCCCCAATTTTATTAAAGCGACGGAAACAACCGAACCATCCAAACCATCCACAGAAGTCCCTACAGAGGCAGTCACTGAAAAACCACCGAAAGCTAAAATTCTTTTTGAAGACGACTTTTCGGATTCCGGCAGCGGATGGGATCAATGGACAGACGATACCTCCACAACCGATTACCTGAACGGAACCTACCAGATTTTTGTTGGCGAGGCAAACTGGTGGAACTGGACCAATCCATACTTGGACTTCACGGACGTCATTGTGGAAGTGGATGTAGAAAATGTCGCCTCCCCCATTGGTGATGCCGGTATCATCTGCCGCTACCAGGATGCAGAGAATTTTTACTTCCTGAGTATCACCACCGATGGATATTATGCCATATCCAAGATCAAAGACGGAGAAGAATTCCAGCTGACGGATGACTATCCAACGACAGCCATCATCAACACCGGGAAATCCTTCAACCATCTCCGGGCAGAGTGCATTGGCAGCAATTTAACGCTCTTTGCCAATGGAACTGAACTTGTCAGCATTTCAGATGCAGACTTTTCTTCGGGTGATGTCGGGCTAATTGGCGGCTCTTACGAAGATGCTGGTGTGGATCTGCGGTTCGACAATTTTGTCGTGACCAAACCCTAAATTTCTTCCAGTTCGTTGAGGATCTCAAAAAATTTTTCAACCACCTGGGGATCAAACTGGCTCCCCGCCTGGTTGCGCAGATAGGCTAATGCCTGCTCGCGTGACCAGGCGGTGTGGTAAACGCGGTCATGAGTCAGTGCGTCCCACACATCCACAACTGCAAATATCCGCCCAGCCAGCGGAATTTCCTCTCCCCGCAATCCCGCTGGATACCCTGTGCCATCCCACCGCTCATGATGTGTAACAGGAATATCCACCGCTTTTTGCAGGAACGGAATGGTCGCCAGTAATTTTTGGGCAAATATGGGATGTTGCCGCATAATATCCCACTCTTCGGCAGTCAATGGACCCGGTTTAAGCAGGATCTCATCCGGAATTGCCATTTTTCCAATGTCGTGAAGGACAACCCCGCGGCGCAGGTGATCCATTTCTTCGTCCAGGACCCCCATTTTCTGTGCCAATCGTACGGTCAACGCCAGCAGGCGGCGGGTATGATCCCCCGCTTCCGCATTGCGTAAATCCAGGGCGCGCGCCCAGCCACGTATGGTTGCATCATAGGCTTCCGTCAATTCCTGGTTGGATTCTTCCAGTTGGCGGAACAAATCCGCGTTTTCAATCATGATGGCTGCCTGGTCTGCCAAAGATTGCAGTAAAGTTATCGTATGGCGATCCAATTCAAACGAAGTGCGGTGGAAAATTTCCAGAACACCCTTGACCTGATCCCTTCACCTGCAATGGAACGCCGTAATACGAGTGGAATCCTTCACTCACGCGCAGCGGATGTCCAACCCGATCCCCCATTCTTCCCCCCAGTTGTGGAATGGAGACAATGTGTTTTGTCTGCATCACCTTATTCGCCAGGCTGTCTGTCTGCTCAATTCTTGTGTATGGCGGGAGGGATAAAATAAAACCATACTCAGCCAGATACATTAACCTGTCCTCTTCCCGGCTATGCACCAGCACATCTGCTGCATCCACACCCAATTGATCAATCACCTTCTGCAGCAATAACTGCATGGCAGGCATAATCTCCATACCACTGAGGATTGCCAAATCCACGCTCCTCAAAGCATCCAGGTGATTCAATTGACGCTGCAAATCTGCATCCACTTGCTTTTGCTGGGTGATATCTGTCAGGATGCTCATTACAGCCTGTTGACCCTCCCATTGAATTCCAACTGATTGGATCAAGACATACTTCTCTCCACCCTGCCGCAGATAAATTCGAATGGGGTTTTCCATGACCGGGACAATCTTGCCCTCCATGGTCAGGCGGGTGCGGGTCCGGATGATTTCCTTGTCTTCACGATGGACAAGATCCAGGATGGATATCTGAAGCAGCTCTTCAGAGGTATAACCCGTCATCTGGCAGACTTGGTGATTTACATATAACACCCGTTCTCCTACAGTGACCAGGATACCATCCGTCATATTCTCCACAACTGAGCGGTATTTTTCCTCGCTTTGTTTCAGTGCGGATGTTCTTTTCCGCACTTCCGATTGAAGCGCCTGCGACCAGAGGATAAAGATGACCAGTAATAAGATGATGATACCAAGCACTGAGAATAACAGCGCATTTTGTTCAAAAAAGTTTGCTCGTTGATATACTCCAAACCATTTCTCGTAAATCCGCTGATATTCCCCCGTGGTTTTCAGGATGTTCAAGCCATTATTGAGCTGGAACAACAGATCCTGGTTCCCCTCCTTGACTGCCATCCCATAGGATCGGCTTTCCAGGTTCAAGCCGGCAGGTTCCACGCGGATCATGTGGTACTTTTGGATGAAGTACAATCCCTGCATTTTGTTTAAAATGGCAGCATCTGCATTTCCCATCGAAAGCTGGGTGAGAGCATCCGGCACTTCCAACACGGGAATGATTTCCCCTGCCAGGTTGCGTTCCAGCAGGTAATCATGCATAATCCCCCCCTCCTGGACAATAATGCGTTTATCCCGCAAATCATCCAGGGAGCGGATGGGAGAACCATTCAATCGAAAAATGTCGAAAGATACCTCTGTTGTGGGAACGCTAAAATCGTAATATGCCTCCCGTTCCATCGAAAAAGCCATCCCAGCAATGACATCCACCTCCCCGCTTTCCAACCGCTGGCGGGCAATTGCCCAGGGGGACAGGCTGATCACCACCTCGGCGCCAATTGCTTCTCCAACCGCCCGGATCAGATCATTATCAAAACCTTGAATTTCATTCCCCACAAGATAAGAATAGGGTGGATAGTTATGGTCTCCCCCAACCAGTATCACTATTTTTTCGGGTTCCGGGGTTGGCTGGAAAGCCCCAACTGGTTGATACCCCATACTGGCAAAGGTCAGCAGCAACATGCCAAGAATGATTATCAGCAGTGGAACCCGGCGATGTCTATTACCTTGGGGCAGCATGTGCTTCATCATCCACCGTAAAGAATGTGCCAAATTCAATATAATGGTAATATCATAGCATGGTTTGAGGTTTTTTTCACTGTTTCGTTGCTTTTTCAACAACCGGAAATCACAGCTATAATAGATGAATAATCTGATGGAGTGAGCAGCCAATACCCATGGAATCAAAACCGCCTTCCAACACTTTTCCAAATCCTGCGCCAATCCCAACCCGAACACCCCCCAGGAATACTGCCCCGTGGGTGGCTGCAGTTGCAATAGGATTGGTGATCATCTGCTGCCTGGTTTTACTTGCTGTGTGGGTAAGTTCCGAATCGGGTTTTGATGGCTTCCTTTCCGGGTTGCTGCTTGCCATGCTGCCTGTTCCAATCTATATCTCAATTGCCACCTGGATTGACCGGTATGAGCCTGAACCCGTCTGGATGCTGGCAATCGCGTTCATCTGGGGAGCAACCATTGCCACGGCGGTTTCCGCCATTCTCAACACCATGGGGGGATTGGTGGTTGGGCTGACCATCAGCGAAGCAGCCGGGGAAGTATTTTCAGCCGTCATTTCCGCTCCCATCGTGGAGGAGACATTCAAGGGATTGGGGTTGTTGATTTTTTTCCTCTGGAAAAAAGAGGAATTTGATAACATAACTGATGGGATCCTGTATGCCGCCATGCTTGGATTGGGCTTTGCCATGACAGAAAATGTCATTTATTATGGCCGCGCCTTCCTTGAGGAAGGATTTTCCGGCTCATTATCTCTGTTTTCACTGCGCGGGCTGGCACTGCCCTTTTTACACCCGCTTTGCACATCGCTGACAGGGATTGGATTTGGCTGGTCACGGCAAACCACCCGACCATGGGTTAAATGGATTGCCCCGGTGGCAGGATTTTTCCTGGCAATCTCCCTGCACGCCATCTGGAATCTCTCTGCCACGTTTGATTTTTGGGTATTGGCATACGCCATAATCCTGGTTCCCACGCTGATCGGTGTATACATCCTCGTCAAGATCACCCACAAACGGGAAGCACGGATCCTTCAACAATTCCTGCAGCCCGAATTAAATTCCGGTCTGTTAACACCGGATCGATTTTTTGAATTGCACAACTTGAAGGAGCAGCGCCGCACTGCCTGGAGAGCCTTCCGCTCTGGTGGCATTAAGGCATGGCGAAAACGCATGAAATTCCACCAACTGGGAGGGGAACTGGCTTTCCACCGCTGGCGGGCATCCCGCGGGTTGGTTAAAGGGTCTGTCGAGCTGAAAGATCAACAACTCACCCAGGCACTGCTGGCACACGTGGATTAAAGGCTCTACAACCATTTCAAACTGCTGATCCGGGCTGGTAAAATCACATGGAAGAACCATGAGAGAGTTACCGCTTTTTCCATTGCACACCGTCCTGTTTCCGGGCATGCCGCTTGAACTTCACATCTTTGAAGCCCGTTACCGGGAAATGATTCAATCCTGCCTGGACGGCAGCCAACTGTTTGGTGTTGTTCTGATCCGCCAGGGAGACGAAGCCCTTGGACCCCTTCCGCAGCCCCACCGAATTGGTTGTACAGCCCGCATCGTACGCTTTCATCCATTGGCGGATGGACGGATGAATATTCTTACCGTTGGATTGGACCGTTTCCAAATCCTGGACATACATCTGGACAAACCTTACCTGATAGGGCAGGTCGAGTTTTTACCAATGGAAAAGCCGCATTCCATGGAACTGCTCATTCAATCCCGACCAACAACGGGGTTGATCCACCAGTACATCCGCCAGGTCATTGATAACACAAGATCCTATGATCTACCGCACGACCCTCTGACGCTTGCCTATCTTGCAGCTTCGTTGTTACAGATCGAACCCTACGAAAAGCAGCAACTTCTCGAATCGATGGATGCGGTCGCACTCACAGCAACCATCATCCGCCTGTTAAAACGGGAAATCCGGCTGAATCAATATTTCGGTACCCAGGTTGAAAACCCCACCGCCCGAATGAATTAAAAAACAGGGGCTCCAAGTAACCTTGTTTCATTCCACCGTTCCAATTGGCTTGCTCTCTCTTCCCAGTCGCCTGCGTGGTTCGTAAGAAGGGGCACTTCTGCCTTTTGGGGTTCTCTGGCTCCACCCAGTATCCAATCAATTCGCTTGCTCTATCCGAACGTACTACTGGATTGGTCTTCTGAACTTCTCAGCCAGATTGTCGGTTCCCAAAATAATCAGGTTTTCTGGGATTTCAATCCAGACTTACAAAACCTGCTTTTTTGGTCTCCTGCCGGTGGGAAATTCCAATTTCTTGGAGCTCCCTGCATTTATAGTATAGGGAAATTTTACCCGCGAGTCAATATGTTCAGACAAGTTTTAAGGATTCTTAATCTCCTTCCTTATGGATCAAGAAATTGGCACTGGGCAGGCGTCATCAGAACCCCGGTATGGTCATAATTCATGATATTCCCCGGATTTCTTGCACCCTGGTTGTTGCCTTCATCATCCGGGGAGTCCAGGACATCGAAGTCACCATCAGCACGCAAATCAAGTTCATGGACTTTTTCATGAAAGAGGGTCAGGTTATCCGTATCTTCTCCGTTATCCACCACCACCTGTCCATCAGGAGGAAACGTAGCACCCAGGGATCCATCCGAGAAACCAGGGAAATAATAAACATTTTCCGTGTTAGTGCTGTCATCAAAATACCCCATTTCCCTGGCTTTTGCCATTTCCTCATCATCCAGTCCGTCCCCATCAGGGTCAATTTGATCCCAATCAGACCGGGGTATGTACGTGATAATCACGGCAAAATCAATATAAAATCCGCAGATGCACAGGGCAGCATTGAGATTAAATCCTGCTTCTGCTGCATCCACATCCTGCTGCACTTCACCAGGGGTCGCCTCACCCTCAACAACATACACATGCATGATCAAGGTCTTCACCGGTTTAATCGTCAGGGGATAGAGCCACCAAAGCCCAAGATAGGGATTGGGATCATACAGGATGGGCGACATGGTTGCATCATAATGTTGAAAATTTGTAATTTTCAGCTCAAATGGAATGATATCGGTTGAAGCCGGGGTTGAGAACACAATGGAAAATGGCATCACTGTTCCAATCACACCAGGCGCGCCGGGCAGGTAATTCAGATCAAAATTGAGCAACATATTTCCTGCGCCATCCGGGACCATCACACAGGTTACCGTATACATTCCCGGGTCAAAGACATGACACCCTGTGAACTCCACACCTGGAGCCAGGGGATAACGAACTGTTCCAACAGAACGAATCCAGCCTTCCGGTCCCACTGGCAAATTGATTTCCACAAAAACATCAAAGAACGATTCGACCATCCAGCCCGTTCCATCCATTTCCATCGGTCCCGGAAAAACCAGTTCTACAGGTGGGTTGGCAACCTCCACAATTTCCATCGATGCCGTGGGAAGATAGACACATTGCATCCCGCCCGTTCCATAATCCATTCCTTCAAGCCGGTACATCAAGCCATATTCAGGGAAGAACGGATCCGGTTGAGCAGGTAGAACAAACAGGTCCGGGTTGGTTGATGTGCATACAATCATGGCTGGGTCTGGATGCTTCACCGGGTTTTGATATTCATCATGTCCCCACAGGCTGACAGATTGTTCTGAAGATCGAAGCACGTTGATGCCGACCATGGGACCCGGATCCACCCGTAATGCTGCCCGATCCTGGTAGGGTGTATCCTCCTGTTTGACATCACGGTACGCCCGGGCAACAACCTGATAATTTCCACTCCCGGTTTGGATATACTCACCAGTATAAATCCCGTTGCCATGGGATGCCAGGTTGATCGTGTCGGCGGCTGCATGGCTGCGACCAGTTATCGAGGCAGTGACATACAGTTCCGGATCATAGATCGTATTCCCAAGATAATTGACCGTCCTGGCATTCAAAAGCACCACCTGCCCGGCTGGAACCGTTGCAGTGGATAATTCCAGGATTAAATTTGCCACAATGATCGGCGATGCCTCCCTGGCAATCATCGGTAAATGAATTTGTTGGACAGGATCTCCTGCAACAGGAACCACCGAGTTGGCAAGGATCACCAGTATCACCAAGAATGCCACAAACCAAATGCCAAAACGTTGCGCGTTCACTTCCACCTCCTTTGCCCTCCCAAATCAGATGGTGAAGTGCAACGCAGCAGCAATCCAATGGCATTGTCACCGGAATTGGCAATTGCTGTTTAATGTTCCATTAAGAATATTATACTGGTAAATCGTTTATTTTCAAGCATTCCCCACCCAGGCAAGTGAAATACGTCCCCGATCGATTTCCACTTTTAAAATTTCCACCTGGATAATATCTCCAGGTTGCAAGACAGTCCCTGCCGGGATTTGCGTCCGGTGCAGCAATCCATCCTGTTTGACACCAATATCCACAAACGCTCCAAAATCAACAACGTTCCGGATGGTGCCCTTCATCTGGAGCCCAACCACCAGGTCTTCCATCTTTAAAACATCCGATCGAAGGATTGGCAATGGTAAATCGGAACGCGGATCGCGACCTGGTCTCACCAATTGTTCCAGGATATCCTGGAGGGTGGGCACACCACAGCCCACCATATCCGCCAGTTCAGCCATGCTTCCTGCAGACAACAATTCGGTGATCTGTTTTTGTCGCTCATCCATGGATGCCAGGAAATCAAACCCCGCCAGGTCCATCACTCTCGCAGCGACCGGGTATGATTCGGGATGAATGGCACTGGCGTCCAGCGGCTGATCTCCATTTCGAATCCGGAGAAAACCCGCACATTGCTCAAACGACTTGGGACCGAGACCGCTTACCTTGCGCAAATCCTCCCGCTTCCGAAACACGCCATGCTCATCCCGGTAAGCGACAATCCGTTCCGCCAGTTTCGGACCGATCCCGGAAATGTGTGTCAACAGCGCAGGTGAGGCTGAATTCAGGTCCACGCCCACCCGGTTCACCACTTCCTCAACCACAGATTCCAATGCTTTTCCCAGTTGGGTTTGATCCACATCATGCTGGTACATCCCCACACCAATCGATTTGGGATCAATTTTTACCAGTTCAGCCATTGGGTCCTGGGCGCGACGGGCAATTGATACCGCCCCCCGCAGGCTGACATCCAACCCCGGCAGTTCCGCCCTTGCCAGCGGACTGGCAGAATAAACACTTGCCCCCGCCTCATTTACTATCAAATATCGGACATGGGGAAGCGACCGAATCAGCCGGGCTGCCAGGGCTTCCGTTTCCCGCGAAGCAGTTCCATTTCCAATCGTTATGAGCGTGACATGGTATTTTTCAACCAATGCAGCTAAAACCTTGAGTGATTCCTCCAGTCGGTTTTGGGGCTCATGGGGATAGATTGTCCCTGTGTCCAACAGCTTTCCCTGTGGATCCACAACCGCCACCTTGCAGCCTGTCCGAAAACCGGGATCAATCCCCAGCACAACCTGTCCGGCAAGCGGAGGTTGCAGTAGCAGTGCTTTTAAATTGGAAGCAAAAACCCGGATGGCGTGGGATTGAGCCGTTTCTGTCAATTGCCGCCGGACATCCCGCTCGATGGCGGGAAGGAGCAGACGATCTGCACCATCCTGCATTGCCAGGATAAATTGCGGATGGAACGGTGACCGTGTATCCGCTCGGAAATATGCCAGCACCGCAATTTGCCAATCCCGTTCCGGTACCGAGATTTTTACTCGCAGAATTTTTTCCGTTTCGCCCCGATCCATTGCCAGCACCTGGTGAGGGCGGAGCCTGTCCACCCGGGATTCAAATGCATAATACACTTCATAAACAGCCCGGGGATCATCAGAATCAGGAATTTTCTCAGCAGTTAACACTCCAAATTGAAGAGCTTTCAGCCGCGTCTGTCCGCGAACCTCGGCATGATCGCTAATGGTTTCCGCAACAATATCCCGGGCACCAGCCAGGGCATCCTCCACGGACGGGACTTCATCAGTCAGATAATCGCGTGCCGCCTCTTCCGGTGTGGTGCCATCCCGCGGCTGTTTCAGGATCATTTCAGCCAGACCTTCCAGCCCTCGCTCGCGGGCAATCATGGCTCGGGTCCGCCGTTTTGGACGATACGGCTGATACAGGTCCTCCAGGGTGGAAAGCATTTCTGCCGCTTCAAGCTGTGCGCGCAGATCCTCTGTCAGCTTTCCCTGTTCCTCAATGGAAGCCAGGATTGCATCCCGCCGTTCATCCAGGGTGCGCAACCGCTCTATCGCCTCCTGAGCCTGCCTTAATTGTTCTTCATCGAGACTGCCTGTCTTTTCCTTCCGATACCTGGCGATAAATGGAATGGTGCTCCCCTCATCCAGCAGGTCAATGACCGCACTTATTTGACCCGTCTGGACGCCAAGCATGCTTGCAATGGATTGTGCATATTGTGCCTTGGTTTTCATCATGCTTTCCCGGTAATGTGATGTTCCGCATCCAATGTAACCAACCGAACCCCTTCCACCTGTTGGAAGGTTGCCCCCTGACCAATTGTTCTGATCACGGATGCCAGGTCCGTTATTTGAACGCCCGAAATTATATCAACACCATGAGCCAGCAAAACCGGAGATAACGGAGTGCTGGGTCCCATGATGATTACCCTGGCATTCGGATTGCATAATTTCAATAAGTTATCCAGGGTATGGTTAATGAGGGTGCTTCCTGTGATCGCCACCACACTTGCTGTAGGAATAATCTGCCCAGCCATTTCTGCAGGGTAATCCCCTTCATCCGGATTGATTTCCAGGATCATCAACTCCCCCACCCGCGCCCTCAGTTTTTCTGCAAAAGGAAAATGTCCCACCATGGCAACCCGTTTCTCTCTTCCCCAATCGGCAAGGACGTGGAATGCATTCAGTTCCACTCCCACCGGTCCCGCCGGACAAAGGAGGGCATTCAAGGCGGCAATCCCCAGGCTTGCCTCCAGGTGGTTTTCGGAATAGGCAAATTCCGCCAGGGTGCGTGCACTCATTCCTTCAAAAGTACCCACACCGCGAATTTTTTCTTCGCCGTGCGCTTTGCAATTTCCAAATGTGGCTGCCATTCCGGCTCCGTTTGGCGTGGCAACCACCGTCCAGTAAATTCCCATCAGTACAGTCGTGATGGGAGCATCGCTTTGTATGGATTGAAAAAGTTCGTCCAGAATCATCAGGCTTGCTCCACCCTCTGCCCGGTTTGGGTTTGCGGGTTGGATTGGAAACCCAAGAGCATCCGCTGGATGGCTTCCCTGGCAACCTCACCCCAATTTGCCTGCCGGGGATTCATCAATCCCTGGATCACCAGACCAGCCCCCAGGGCAACCACAATTCTTCCTCCAAGCTCAGGATCAATGGGAGCAATGCTTCCCTCGGCAATTCCGGTACGGATCATATCGGCAAAATTTTCCTGGTACTTCTGGTACGGTTCCACAGTTGCATTCCAGATCACAGGATCACGAATTGCCTGGTTGTAAAACTCCAGCAGCAGTGGAAGCCTGCTTGGCGTGGAGTTAAATATCTCATCCAGCATTCTGCCCATCCGTTGGAACGCTTCCGGTACATTTCCAGCATTGCTCCTTGCCAGCTGGAACCCGGCATCCAGCAGGCTGAGCCAGTACTGGATCAATTCCAGAAACAGGGCTTGTTTTCCGGGAAAGTGATGGTAGAAAGCTCCTTTGGTTACTCCTGCCTGGCGACAAATGGCATCAACCGATGTCGATTCATACCCGCCGTGGCAGAACAGGGTTTCGGCAGCCTCCAGGATCTTTGCCCGGGTTTCCTCTGCTCTTTGTTGGTGTGCCATAATTACCTCACTCTCTGACAGATCCTTCCTGATTGTACCTGTATCAAAGAGGTTGAACAAGCATTTTGATTAAGCACCCACAGTATCGATTTCACCAGACCAATTTTTCCGCCTTCCGTTGACGAATTGCCCCCAATGCGTCTATAATTTCGTATATCATATCTTCCCACGGAGAGTACCATGAAAGTAAAAGTCGATCCCGATCTCTGCATGGGCTGCGGCGTGTGTGAAACAACCGCCCCCGACGTTTTCCAGCTTGGAGATGACGGCATCGCCAAGGTGATTGTGGATATTGTTCCCGCCCACCTGGAAGCAGACGTTCAAACTGCAATTGATGACTGCCCTGAAGGCGCAATTTCCATTGTCGGATAGACCCCAATAAACACCCAATAAACAAAGGAGGCTTCCCGTGGCTTTCCCGGCTTTACCCGATCTGCCGGGGAAATTCAAGCCATACCTGATGGCTCACCGCGGCAACCGAGTTGCCTGTCCGGAAAATACCCTGGCAGCTTTTCAACGCGCCATTGAGGATGGCGCAGACATCCTTGAGACTGACCTTCACCTGAGCAGTGATGGTGCGTTTATGTGCATCCATGATGCCAGCGTGGACCGGACGACCAACGGCTCCGGAGCAGTGGCAGAAAAAACCCTGGTAGAATTGAAATCCCTCTCCGCTTTTTATGGAAGGGCAGGATTTGAAGCGGAAACAATCCCAACCCTGAAGGAAGTTGCGGCTGTGCTACCCAGCAATGTTGCCTTGGCATTGGAATTAAAAACAGACCGGTTCCTGGAACCGGAAATTTGCAAACGCCTGGCTGGTGAACTATTGCAAGCGGGCGTGCGGGAACGGACAATGATTCTCTCTTTTTCACTTGAGCGGCTGCGAAATATACAACGGGTTGCCCCGGACATGCCCATTGGCTTAATCTCGATGTCCGGCATTCTGCCCAACTCGGAGCCGCGTTTACTTGGCTTATTTTTTCCGTTCTTATTTTTGAATCCTTTTTTTGTCCGCCTGGCACATGCCCGCAACCAGGCAGTATGTCCACTGGATCCGCTCCCGGACAAACGCTTGGGATATTACCTGCGGCTGGGCTGCGATGCCATCCTGAGTGACAACCCGGCAGCCACCCGGGAAGCGCTTTTAAAACGACAAAGACACCCTTCTTCTTCCAACCACTACGGAGGTGAACAATGATTATTCATCTTCTGGAAGGCTCATTAAAAATCCAGGTCTATTATTGCGAGGATGATGTCGAATTCGAAGATAATATCTGTATTGAAGTTGAGGAAGATTGCCCGGATGATGAGAAACTACTCCAAGCAAATCAGGTGATCATTTCAATCACCCCGGTTGAAGCCCGCCAGTTGGCAACCCTCCTCAACCAGGCTGCAGATGCCAGCCTGGCAGATCGCGAAACAAGATCAGCCAACAACGAAGATTAGACTGCATGCTGCCCATCTGCCTGCACCGACGCGAGAAAATCGCCACATTTTTGCTTGCCTGCCCCGATATCCATATTTATGAATTGGGGGACCTGGATGACTTCTTCTGGAAATACACTTCCTGGTATGCCTGCGAGTGTAATGAAGAGATTCAGAACCTTGCGCTGATCTATACAGGGACAAATCTTCCCATCCTGCTATCCAACAATACAAATCCGGGGCAAAAAGAGTTCCTTAAACAACTTCTGCCCATTTTACCCCGCCGATTTTATGCCCACCTGACGCCCGGTCTTGAGGAGGCATTTAGCGGACACTATTCCCTGGTTTCCTATGGTCAGCATTTGAAAATGATTCTGACACATCCAGATCGTCTGCTTGAGATGGCTCCTTCCGTCCAGCAGCTTAAAATCTCAGATTTACCCGCCCTTTCTGCATTGTATGCTGTTGCTTATCCTGAGAACTGGTTTGACCCGCGCATGCTGGAAACCGGACAATATTATGGCATCTGGCAGGGAAATTGCTTAATCAGCGTGGCGGGTATCCATGTGTATTCCCCCCATTACCGTGTGGCGGCTTTGGGAAACATCACGACCCATCCCCAATATCGGGGAATGGGATTGGGAACACTTGTGACATCCTGCCTATGCCAATCCTTGCGAAATTCCGTGGATCGGATTGGTCTGAACGTACATGCAGAGAACAGTCCTGCCATTGCCTGCTACCGGAAATTGGGCTTTGAGCCAGTTGCACCCTATGTGGAATGGATGGCGGAAGCCATTCCAGGCGTCCTGCCATGACCCGATTTGATCTGATCCGCCATGGACAGACAGACTGGAATCGTGAGGGGCGGTACCAGGGTCAGGCTGATATCCCCTTAAATATCGCCGGGTTGGAGCAGGCAAGAAAACTTGCCAGCAGCCTGCCAGCCAATAGCTATACTGCAATCTATACCAGCGACCTGATCCGCGCCCGCCAGACGGCACAAGAACTGGCAAACCGGCTGAACATTCCCATCCATATCGATGCCCGGTTACGGGAAATTAACCAGGGGAGTTGGCAGGGACGGTTGTTGAAGGATGTGGAAATGGAACTGGCGCATTTCTTCCCCAATCATTGGAATGATCCTGTTCACGCAAGGGCGCCAGGAGGAGAATCGGTTTGGGAAGTTGCTGAAAGAATGACCCAGGCTGTTAATGAAATCAGTCATACCCACCCAGGTGAGCATATCCTCCTGGTGGGACACGGATTGGCATTGGCTACCATCTATTGCCGGGCATGCAGTATTCCACTTTCAGAAGTGTACAGGCACATCCCGGACAATACTGCTTTGATCAGCATCACCTGGCTGCCAGACCAGGTGGACAGCAATGGGTCAGGCGACTTTTCTGCCGCCTTTGAGTGATTCCTGGAAAGTTTTCAACTGATCCCAGGCTCCGGCTGCTGCCAGTCGAGCCTGTTCAGGCCATGTGGTGGGATCTGCAATCCGCAAATTGGCATCCAGCATCAACTTTCGTAAGGTATCCACATTTGCATCTGCCAGTTGTGAAAATGTTTGAATCCCCGCAGCATGCAATAACTGTTCAATCTTTGGTCCAATCCCTTCAATCAATTTCAGGTCATCGGGCACAACCTGGATGACGGAAGAAATCCGTTCCTCCATGACAGGTGGTTGGATTTCCTCCGCGGGAGGGGTACCCGGTAATTCTTTGCATCGTTTGCAGGTTCGGAACAACCACCAGATCAATCCCACCAAGGCAAGCCCCAAAAGGACAAGCAGGAACCACAACCATCCGGAACCTGCCATAACAATTGTTAACAGTGGAAAAAGGAAAAAGGAATCCATAACTGCCCGCCTTTCTGATCTGAAGCAATGAAACCAATGAATAGTATAGACCTTTTTGATTTGATATTCAATCAGAACTACACCCAAAGCAGCCAGGAAATAAATTTTCCCATGAAAACCCAGAAATTGCCTCTTGACAATTTAGAATGTTTGTTCTATTATATGGTTACCTGTCCCACTTTGAAAGGAGTATCCCATGGAATTCTCTCCCTCCCATTCCTCTTCCCCCTTCCGCAGCCTCGCTTCCCGCATCCGCCCCGGCCTTGCCTTTGGGCTGATGATCTTTGCTGCCCTGATTGCCTTCGAGATGTTCAATTACTCCACCACCGATTTTGCCCTCAAAGACCTCCTCGGCAATCTCAAGTTCCTTGGCATCCCCTGGGCAACCATCCTCGCCATTGCCTTCTGCGGCATTGACTTCGCAGGCATTGCCCGCCTCTTTACCCCCGAACAGGGCGCCAACGAACCCCGCGAGGTCTGGTACCTCCTCGGTGCCTGGCTCCTGGGTGCCACCATGAACGCCATCCTCACCTGGTGGGGCGTCTCCATGGCAATCACCTCCCATGCCCTCCAGTCCACCGCCGTCATCTCCGCCAAAACCCTCACCACTGCCGTGCCCATCTTCGTTGCCCTTGTCGTCTGGGTGACCCGCATCCTCATCATTGGCA
>Ga0208695_1000759_pt1 | contig 31790 bp, 22 predicted proteins | sample AD_UKC111_MetaG_FD_184449 | JGI IMG/M metagenome (GOLD analysis project Ga0208695, IMG submission 184449) | Active sludge microbial communities of municipal wastewater-treating anaerobic digesters from Hong Kong - AD_UKC111_MetaG (SPAdes)... | ecosystem: Engineered > Bioreactor > Anaerobic >...
ATATGTAGTATTTTTCTACATACAGTATATCGCAAAAACGCCTTGAAGTCCAGTAGTTTCAATAGTTTTGCGAAGTTTTCAAAGATCGATATTACCTGTTTTTAACAGGAGTTATTGCAGTGGAATCATTTATTTATGCTAATAAGTTAGTAATTTTTAATCAAGTAATAGACTAACATCGGTTTAATTATATTTGAGTATTTTTTCTTAAATATTTGTTTATATGAGATAGTTTAAGAATAGATTGATTTGGAATTTTTTCTTCTTTGACATGTTATTGAATTTATCGGCAAATTGACCTCTTAAGTTTAACTATATTTTGACAACGAAAAAATTTTATACTAAAAAAACTAATGTAAATAAGATATTAAATAACATTATTGTTTATAGTAATAATTTATTATGTTATACTAAAGTTGGCAAGGGTTTTATTTTTTTGTTTTTAAACAATTTGTGGTATGATGGAGTTATTATGTTAAGAAACAATAAGTTTGCGGTATTTATAGCAAACATATTAATTATTGCACAGCTTTTATTGTTTAATGCATTTGCATATGGGGCTGATTTGCCGATTGAAGAAGATATTACAGAAAAAGGAATTTATAAATTATCAGGCTATATTAAGCCAAGTTTTAATTGCACAAACAATATTCTTGCAGGGTTTCTTGTAGAAATTGAGAAAACACAATTATCAACTATGACAGATGAAAATGGATATTTTGAAATATGTAATTTACCGCAATCGGATGATGGACATATTGTAAATATAAGTAAAGTAGGGTATCTTAAGAGAAAAGTACATATTAATCCAAAAGAGAATACAATAATAGGTTCTTTATACAAACCGCTTGAGATGTGGGCTGGAGATATTTGCTTATGGACACACGGCAATGGCTTTAAAAGAAGATGGAACAGTTTACGAGCTTAATCCTCCTTTAAAACAAAAAATACAAAATATTGTAAAAGATTACAGCGAGACATCTCTTCATAATATACTGATAAATGGTGATCAAATTGAGGGGTTTAACGAAAATATTTTAGATTATACGGTAGTTCTTCCGGAAGGAACTGAAGAGATTCCTTTAGTGAAAGCAGTACCATTTAAAAATATTGGAAATGTTTTGGTTGAACAAGCAGAATCACTATCGGGAATAGCTCGAATACAAGTAACAGCGAGAGACGGCATAAATAAAAGGATTTATACTGTTAGGTTTAAGTGTAATTGAAATGAAGTGAAGTGATATTAGTTTAATATTACTATGATTTATTTGTTTATAGGGGGGAGTAAAATTACTATTAAAAAATATGCTTTGTGTATTATGTTATTTTTTATACTATTGATAAGCAGTGAAGTATGTTTCTCAGTAAATGATTTAAATCAATCGGAAGTTGAAATTCAATATATCAATTTCAAATAGCTATTTTTCTGAATATATTAATTATTCATTTAGTTTAAGGGGGCCTGTTATTGATGACTGGGGTAATTCATTTGACACTGCAAAGGAAATCAAATCTGGGGAAACTATTTCCGGTTCAGTGGATTATTTTTTTGATTCGAATTTCTTTAAAATTATACCTTCAGTAAGCTGCAAGTACTACTTTAAAAATTGTATAATCAAAAGAAAAATTGATAACAGTAAAATACTCACATCACCTTCTTGGCTATTTACGATATATGATGAAGAAGGAAATAAAATAGAGGTTCCTTATTATACATCGGACGGCTTTTATTCTTTAAGTGTTTATAATAACTTGCATTATATTGAATATAAGAAGATTAGAGATGATATAATAGTACTTAATCTTGCATCTAATAATGAGTACTATATTGAAATTTGTGATTCTTATGTCCAAGAAGGATCTTACAATTTTGTTGTAAGTGATAAACTTGAAAATTTAATTGAAACAGTTACAATAAGTGGGTATGTAAAGCCTGAATTACTTAATCTATCCAAATCAGGATTTTTAGTTTCAGTAAAAGGAACTGATATTTTCGCATCTACAGATGAAAATGGATATTTTCAGATTGCGAATGTGCCCGTTTACGAAAAAGGTTATGATATTGAAATATCCAAAGACGGTTATTTAAGCAGAGTGATAAACAATGTTGTTGTCAATTAGGAGATATATATGTACTTAATGATGAAATAAAAGGCATTGAATTAAAGTATAGTAGAAATATAGAACAAGAGATTGAGAAAATTATTGCAGAAATATTGTAATGAATTGAACAATTCTGTGTAAATAAGTAAAAAAAGGAGGATCAATTTTATGGAGCTAGAAAAGGGAAAAGAAGTTATTATTTATCCAAGTACCACTAAATTGGTAGTATTATTTATATTTTCACTTATGTTTGTATTAATAGGAGCATTATTTATTGTTATAGGATTTGAAATTGACATAGGAATTAATACTGCAGTGGAAAAAGAAAGTTCACGTTATGGTTTTAGAATAGTTGGTATTATTTCTTGTTTGTTTTTCGGGTTTTGCGGGTGGTATGTTGTAAAGAGATTATTGATTAGGACGCCATCTCTTATCATCAGCAAATATGGTGTTACAGATAATGCATCGGCTATTGCTGCTGGATTTTTAAAATGGAGTGAAATAAAGAATTTTCTAATATATTATTATGGGGGACAAAAATTATTGGGAATCGAACCTGTAGATGTTGAAGGAACTTTAAATAAGGTTTCTAAATTTAAAAGAGCTATTTTAAATTTGAATAAAGGACTTGGAGTAACAATAATAAATATACCGAAAAATTCATTAAATATGCCGTTGGAAGAAGTGCATGAACTAATGGTAGAATATAAGAAACAACAGGTTAGTTAAAATTCATAGAGCTGAGGGATAAGAGAAAATGAAAAGAATAGATGACAAAAAAGAAATTATGGCAAAACTTCAGGAATTATCAAATAAACCTGTACCCCCAAATTTATCTCATGGTGCAATGTGTTATAGGGTTGCTCGCCCGCCGGAAAGAGCAGAATATATCTGCCCTGTATGCCATTCAAAAACAATTTACACAAGTCAAATGTCTCTCTTTATTAGCTTTACTTTGCCTGGTATAAGAAGGATTGTTAGAGATATAAATTTGATTGTCAATTGTAATCTTGATGAATCAGAGTTTTGCAAAAAGTGCTTTACAGGTGAAAAGAAGCCGGAGTTATGCTTTATTATCAGATACAAAAATAATGATATACATAAAGTATTTACAAATGATTACTCTGACTTTTTGATTTTAAAAGAATTTCTTGAAGGTAAAGATGTTCATGATAATGGACCAGATGGTGAAACTCCGTTGAAAGATCATTAAAAACGGTTGGTATACCGGTGATACTTTAAGCGGTTTGTACAAAAACGGCTGGACAAAAGGAACTGCAGACGGTAATGGTTGGAAGCTTGAGTCTAAAGGAAAAGATTCGGCTGAATTGACTATACCCAACGGTTCAGCCATGTATTCGGTTTTTTACGGTAATTTCTCGTGGAATGCTTCATTGGCCAGCGATGGGGATATTTTCTGGTACGGACTTGAATACGTTTATCCATACTTTGAAATTTTGAGATTAAACGGTCAAAGATTTGCATATACAAATTCAAACCATAGTGTATCAGGGAGTTGGGCTAAAGGTTATACGCTTACATGGTATACATCGGGTTCCTTTTCAAAAAACTGGGATTTTAGCGATAATATTGGAAAGTTACGTCTGGGAACGGCTATTTATGATGCTCATAATGGCAGAAGTAACGCACTTGCTGCACTTACAAATGCATACTTGACACGTCGTACATTCGCCAATGATTTAGGACTTCGTATATTTACGGCAAATGATAGTGATAGCTCACCTCCCGGTGGTGCAAAGCTTACATTAGCTTCGGGAGTTTATGATTCCATTCAGCCGTCGGTAAGCATCATTAATGGGCAGGGCGGTGTTAACGGAAACGGGAAGCTCTATGTAGGCTCAAACATACAGGTTGAACTAAAAGAAACACCGGCTTATAAGCCTGCTACGGAAGATTCAAGGCTCAATTATGCAGTATACCTTACCAATTCAAAAGGGGATATTGTAGCTACAGGTACTAAAGAAGCCAACAGCAACAAATACAATATCAAAATGGTATGGAACGGATTTTCACAAGCGTCCATTACCGATACATATACAGTTAATGTTGTAATGACAAGAAAACAGGTAATAAATGTGGATTTGCGTCCGTCGGTGCAGCGGTTGAAGGATTCAAACGGCAATGTTTTGAGCAGTATTGACCCAACAAAGATAAATGAAGCATTTGAGGAATTTAAATCAAGCGGAACACAGAGCTATATAACTGTAGGATATTCAGAAACGGACAAAACATCTCCCACACTTTTTACATACAAAACTAAAAACATAAGTAAAAGCGATTTAAAAAGCAGTGATACCGAAGGTGTATTTTCATATCTTTCGGATTTGGAAAACCTGCAATGGATAAATTTCAATATGCCTGCTGATGACATTATACTTTTAAACGGTAAATCATATTATGGAAATGAAAGAATATATCTTAGTATGAATAATCTGGCTACTGCTGCTCTTGATTTCCGTTACTATGATAAAAATTACATAACTGCAATAAACAATATGACAACAAGTATAGCTCAGACTGCACTTTATCTTGATGCAAACGGCAACGGAAGAATTGACGGATATTTCAACAAAGAGACAGGATATTTTATATTGGATAAGGATAACAATGGAAACAATATTGACCAGTTTATATTCTATCTTGATCCTAATACAGATTATGACGAGGGTATATTCGCACCTATACCGTTGTTTGGTTCAAATGGCCAAATTGTGGGATACAGGCAGTACTTTTTAAAAACATTCTATTCAATGACACCGCGTTCTCTCGCTGTGCCTGCCGGTGCAAGTCAGGATGATTATGCACAGGTTATACCGGCTTTTATCGCAGATATAACGGATCCTGCTACAGCATCTACTCTTACCAGGGAACAAAAGTCTTATCGTTATATTGTTAGCGGAATGAGCAGAAGTTATGCCAATAACAGTGTTCCACAAAGTGAATCGGACTATAAGCCATCTTCTGACAACCATTTTATGTATGGTCCTGAGGCTAGCATGGTTCAAACAATTGACATACCATTAGGAGGTGACCACAATCCGCCTAAGCTGGTTAACGGTTCTTTTACATGGTCTCCTGAATATCATGGCAATCTCATTTATGATTTTGAAAATCCCAGTCCTGTTTTTATACCTCACAGTCTTGCCGGTGATAATATTCCTGTTGCTGAAATAACAAGCATTGACACCCAAACAGGTACCGTCACATATAAGGATGGCGATACCGTAGCTGCAGCTAAAATAAATAATTATCTAGGATCATTTACAGGAAATGATACATTTGCACTTACAGTACAGGAGCAGCAAGAAATAGCTCTAAAATCATCTTCATTGCCTGTACCTGAAACTATCAGCCACAGTACAAGCGGAGTGTTCCCAAACTCAGATTATTTAAAGGTTCAGCAGGGAGCGTCTACACCGGATACCGATATTGATATGTCAAAATCAGGAAGTGAATTTCCCGAATTCAATTTTGATATGGGAACAAAGCTGCCTGTTGCAGAGATATCTGCCACAGATTATATAACTGTTATTATGGATGGGTATGAAGTTGGGTTCTCAATAGGTATACCTATTGGAGGATATGAATCAAACGGTGATGACAGCTCAAGCGGTTCAGGCGGCTCCGGTAGCTCAGAGAGCAATTGGTTTGGACCTAAAAAGGCTAATGCTAAAAAAGTTGAAGAAATGAAAGCATTGAAAGATTTTATTAAAAAACCAAGCCAAGAAACTGCTAAAGGTACGGATGATTCATATAAAAATGCTAAAGATAAAGGAAAAATGAAATCCAGTTCATTTTCGGTAGATTTTTCAGTATCTCTTGCATTCATGTTTAAATATAATCCAATTGACAATGAGTTTTATTTTAATCAGTTTTCTGTTGCAGTAGCTGCGGAGCTTGAATACAAATATCAATACAGGCTTACACCATGCCCTATTGTTTATGTTTATGTAACTGTAGGAGTAAGTCTTGAAATAGGTACGGGATTGACTGTGGAAAGAGAACCTAAAGAAGAACCCGATGCCGTGTTGAAAACAGAAAAAATATTAAAGCCTGGAGAGAGCTATACATTTGAAACAGACTATAAGGCATTTAATGTTGTTTTCGAAGGTAAGCTGGGATTAAAGAGTACTGTTCCGGATTTTAAAGAAGGCTTTATAAAGTCGGAAGGAAGCGAACCTGTTACTGTCACAATGGTACAGCAGGATGATAATAAGCTAAGCAGTAAGTGCACAGTGACTTTGGTTGCCATTGAAGAGACCACCATAAAACGTGTGGCTAGAGTTGTGGATGCAAACAGCAATGTTTACTGGAACGGTATGACAATATCTCCCGAAGCTTTTGTAGAGGCAGGGGCAGGTATCGGTATTGAAATTATGAAGTTTGAAGTCTTCATTTAAGTATAGCATTACATACGAAAAGGATGAGGGGTGGAAGCACAGTTGGTCGGCCATCGGAGACAAGTTTGGCGGCGATATCGGTACTTTGTCAATGACTGACAGCAATGGAAAAACCACCAAAGCCTCTGTGAGAATCTCGCTGCCGGGAAGCACAAAGGAAAGCCAGAAAATATATCAACCGGAACGCGACGGTGAACTGTCAACCTATTCATATAATCCTTCAGATAAAGACGTTCCGTTCCAACTTTCCGGTTATGGAAGCTCAGGAGATGCATTCAAGCTTGCTGACGGACTTTTAACCGGTTATGATTACCGGGTTGTAACCGTAGGCAAGGATAATTATGTCATTTATACATACGGTCGAAAAGATGCGGCAAATGAAGTGGATAACAGCATGCTTGTTATGTCAAAGCTGCGTGTTACATCTGCAAACGGAAAAGAAAGCTATGGTCTTGTAAACCCTGTAAATGAATTAAGTTCAACGCCTTATATCCTTGTGGATACAACCGACGGTACTACCGATGACGGTACAGGTGACCTTGGATTTAAAGCGTGGACGGACGGTAATAAGATACATGTGGCATGGATAAGCTATGCTACCAAATCTCCTGCCGCACCTACTGTGTTGGAAAAGCCGAAATCTCAGGTTCCTAAGCTTAATGACGGCACAAACATGGATTTTACAAACTACAAGAATGATGGGTTTAAACCTTCGGAACCTGTTGTTGTGGAAGACCCCGGTTCAGGACCTCAAGAGCCTGTTCAAACGGATTATTATGTATCTGAATCGAGCTACTCATCAAACTATGCTTCATATGAAGAAGCAAAGAGTGCTTATGAAGATGCATTATTTCAATACAACGAGCACATTGGTAAAAAGCAAGCGCACGAAGAATACATTATAGCTAAAGATGCTTATGATACTGCATTGGAGATATATAACGATTGGTATGATTACTATGAATCCTTAGACGATTATAATAAATATATACAAAGCAGAGCTACAAAAGCTGCTAAAAATACAGTTATAAAGAAGGCTTCCTTTGATGTAAAGACATCTTATGAAGGAACGGAGGGATTTACTGCAGCTCAAACAATAAGCGGTCCTACAGGTTCTACTGTTTATGTTCCTGATGGATCAGGAGACGGTTCTGTGGTATTTTATGCAAAAAGCATTTTGGATGACAGTTGGAAGGAAAAGCAGATTAGTGATTATACTGCTTACCTCAATGCGGCATATCCAGGAGATGACGCCTCAGAGGCCATACGAGAATATCGTCTGCTTTATCAGACAGGACTTTGGGAGACTTATGGCAAAGGCACCAAACTTAGTGTCAATGTAGACGGAGTTATTACAGAAATTGATTTGCCTTCAGGCCAGGTGCTGGATAATATTGAAACAATGAAAATGAAAAACGGTGAATACTGCATAGTATATACAACCGGTCAGCAGAATTACCAGTCGGAAGACTTTGTAACAATCCGCAGGCTTTATATAAGAAGTGTTAAAGTCAATGGAGATAAAACAGTTAATTTCAAAACACCTTATCTTATCCGTACACTTGTAGATTATGACCGTAATTTGGGTGGAAAAGACGGGGTGTACACAAACACAAGTCTGTCTAAAGCATATAACGACCCTTATTTTGCAAACCTACAATTTTTAAACGGCAAGTTGGGTCAGCTTGTAGAAGGTGAGAGCATCAGTCAGCTTTCCGATTTAGCAGAAGATTTCCTTCTTTTTGAAATGAATGGCTCAACATATATAATTACAGAAGAACAAATTGCAAGTATTCTTGCAACCGGAAGCGGGACGCTCTATCCGTTTTTTACACCTGAAAACATGACGGATGAAAACGGAGAACTAAAGCAGCAGACAACTTCAGGTCGTAGTGAGGTTACAATCGGTGCTGACGGTGCAGGTAATATCTCTGCCGTTTATACCGCTACTGTCGCTAATACCGGAAATAATGCCATATATCTGTCCAAGTATGACCCCAATACAAACACATGGGGAGCCGGTATTATGCTGGCCATGCATAATATGCAGGTTTATGAAGACGGAATTACAAAAGGTTGGACCAATGATGAATACGAGAAAGCTTATTTAGGGCAGCTTAGCGGGTATAGCGGCGGTTCCATGGATACGCTTAAATTCTCAAATATTCAAATTGCTTTAGGACTCACATCAGAAGATGTTTCGACAGAATCTATTTCAACGTTATCGTTGGATGGAACATCATCTCAGTCGTCATCGTCCCAATATGAAGAATTGGTTCAAAAATATGGTAAACTAAAGGGGGACTCCGAGTTAGCCCTTTTAAGCTTAAATGATGCTGAAGAACTAGCAGCATTTGATGTTCCATCACCCACTAAAGACACACTCCTTGTACTGACTCAGGCAAACCTGACAAAACTTAAGGAAGTTGAAATCAACGGAGAAAAAGTGCTTGGACCTGACGGTACTTCAACGATAGGGGTTTATGCCATCAGTTATGGTGTAGGTGGGCAATCCATAGGCGAGGACAGCGTTAGCTTCCCGATCTATAACTTTACTGCAGGTTCAGTGCTTAGGCCGGTAGTGAATTTTACAAATAATGGTGATGTATCAATTAGAGGAAGTGATTCTAACCCTATTACTGTCAGATTGAACATAAAGACGCCTGATGGAGAATCCGGTGTTCTAAACACATGGCAGATTAAGCAAAATATTGTATCGGGACAGAAGGTTGAACTTAGCGGAAGTTCTGAACCTCTTACCAAAGATTTGCCTGCAGGAAGTGTTTTCTATATCACAGTAGAAGAGGATAAAACATATTCAAGCAGTGCATTTAATGCTACAACACTTTCATCCGACGGTAAAAGCGGTACTTTGGTTGTGGAAGAAAAGCCTGAGCTTGGATATGAAAGCTTTTCAATTAAAAATGTAAGCATTGATTCATACGGAAATGCCGTACTTAAGGTGGATTTCCAGGTAGGAAACCGCGGAAGCAAAGCTGCAAATAATGCTTATGTGCAATTCAGCTATGAAGCTGGAAAGGATATAAACGGCAATCTTATATACAAGACTGTTGATTTAACTCTTCCGGGAACTGACCTTTCTGTTTCGAAGGAGCAGGATCTTACACTTTTAGCAGCTTCTACCGATGCGGACAGGAAAAATGGTATTCTTTATCTGTATAACTCAGAAGACGGAGGCAATATCAGTGTTGGAAAAGGTAGAACTGTTTCGGGTACTTTGGTGGTTCCTACCGATTATTATAAAGGAAATGCAACGGGAAGTCTTAACATTAATGTTGAGATCTTCAGTGATGCGGATACTGTTATATCATTACAGGAAGGTGTTATTAATGCCGAGCATGGTGAATATAACAGTGTGAACAATGTAGAGATGGAGCAAATTGAACATGCATCGTTCTTCAAAGCTGCGGACAGACTGACTCTTGCTTTAGGTAACACAATGCATCTGCCTGTGAGCATAGATACAACAAGAGATGTTGCTCCGGTTGTTCTTGTTGAAGAAATTTCAGATGCGGATGACGGCAACCCCAATCTTGGAATACTTTATTACAGGGAAAATGATGATTTCTCAAAAGGGCATTCAACGGGAATGCTGGTTATTACTCCTTCAAGAGAGGGAACAGGTATTATTCATATCAAGGATATAGGAACAAACACAACACGAGCTATAACATATACTGTAACAGCATTTGGAGAAGGCATCAACATATATAATGACAATAATATTTTCAGCTTTAAAAATGCAGACGGAAAACAATACAATAAGGATTCCGCAGAACCCCAGAGCTGGAGTTTCAAGGATAATATTCCGACCTGGGGCCATGGTCAGGCAGAAAGTATGCCATATCTTGCGAATCTTGCGTATGGTGAAAACAATGCTTCCTTTAGCTTTACCAGCGTGGCGGAGTCAATCGACTTGTATTTTAACGGTGAAGTAACAGTGGAAAGTACATTTCCGGGATTTAAAACTGTCAATTTGAGTGCTTCTGGAGGAAATAGCAGTGCTTCGGTAAGATTTGGTGCCAATCCTTCCAATTTTGCTCATACGGTGACAGTAACGGTTAAATCGGAAAATGCCCAGTTTGACAAGCTTGTAGAGCATTATACATTTGATCGTGTACCGATACCTGCTAAGGACAAAAATTCGCCACAGATATTCTGGAGCAGAAGCTTCCCGCAGACTGCTTCAATAATCAGCAGTTCCGGTACTGTAAGTCTTACATGTTATTTGGTCGATGAATCAGGGCTTTCTTCAGTTACTGTAAACGATTCAACGCCATCCGGCATTGTTAAAAAAGACGCCAGCTTCTGGCAGTTTACATTGCCTGTAAATGAAAATGGAGTAATTGTTGTTGCGGCCACAGACAGTGCAGGTAACCGTACCGTACAGAGGGTGATAGTTGATTGGTTCAACAGTACAATAAGCAGTGGTGCAATTGCAGGTGCACCGTCATTGACGGCGAAATTCCAGGTTGGAAATCAGGATATGTCTGAGAATCAGTATGTTAAAAATGGTGAAACGGCTTATATAAAAGCTACTGCAGAGCCAGCTTCATCCATTGATGTAAAAGCTATTGTAAAAAAATCTACTGAATCAAATGAAGCTGCCCTGGAAATTTACAATCTTACTGCGGAAGACGATGGAAGATTTGTGATTTCAAATAACGGATATTATATTGTAAATGCTACAGCACAAGACGGTACATGGAGTACGGCAATCCTTTTAATGAACCGCATGGATAATGCAAAGCCATTAGCCCAGATTAATGACAGCACAGAGGGAACCGAAATTAGAACACTTTCATGGAGTGTTTCAAAAGGTGACGAAGGTCTTTCAACCATCGAAACTGCAACTATCAATGATTTTCCTCTGGAATTTCAAAAAGGGCTTACACGAATAGCAGGTGTTTTCCCCATTTCATTTGGCGGCAAGTATACCCTTTATGCAGAGGATGAAAACGGAAACAATAATACTGCGACTGTGAATGTTAACGGCTTAAAGATAGATGTTTCCGATAGTAATGCATTTGAAATCGGTAACTCTTGGAACAAAAATAAAAACAATGGCCGCATAAGTATTAACAGCAGCAGTATAAAAGGAGGGATTTATGATGATTCCAAATCCCAGCCTTCAAAAAATATTTATCACGGTACATATGAGTATGCAGTAGTTTCTTCAAGCAAGGATTTGAAGTATGACGCATCAACAGCTACTTCGGAGGAAAGGGTAAAATTTAATCAATGGATTAATGAGCTAAATTGGCAGGACAATTCCATAATATCGGATCTAGCACCGGGAAATTATACCGTTTATGTACGTGATGCACAGGATAAGGCTAATGTTGATATAATTGCTAAAAAGCAGATTAGTGTTGGAGATGACTACATTACTTTTGAAGCTGTGTCAACACCAGCTTCCGGTTATTTATCAGAAAATGGATCTATCAAAGTGACTGCTGCAGGAGGAAAGGGTGGCAGAGGATTATACCAGTTTGCACTTTTGAAAATAACCGATGCTAAAAAGCCCCTTACTGCTCCTGAAGATATTGCAGATGAAGGCGGTGTATGGCAAATTGCTGATGTTCCTTTAAATGCAATGAATATAAAGACATTTGATAAGTTGAAGCAAGGTGATTATCAGATAGCTGTAAGAAGTATGGAAGGAGTAACTACAGGGGAAATTGATGCTCTTCGTTTACTTTATGATGATGTTGTTTCTGGAGAAACACGTGTTATGAATGCAGAAGAAGCAAAATCTGCAAAACGTTTGAATGAGATTGCCGGCACATATATAAGCAGCATTGACGATGCCCTACAAAACTGGAATGAAGCAACGGATGATAAAGAGGCAAAAGAAGATGCATATAAAGCTGCTATTGATAATAATGCAAGTATTTTAGACAAATTACAGCTCTGGATTGATGCCAAAACTGCAGCTGAAAACGGAACAGGCACACAGGAAGATGTAAAAAAAGCCAAGGATGACTATAACGAGGCAGTTAAGGCATTTGCATTATCTAAGGCAGTTCAAGCAGCCGACAATGAGATTGCAGCTGCAAAAGAAGCTCTTGCACTTTCAAAACAGGCATACAATGATACTTTAACCCAATTGAATGAAAAAGTGGATGCGGCTTATGCTGCTGACCCAACCTTATGGGAAGGAGCTGCAACAGCTAAACAGAAGGTCGATTATAAAAGGAATATCATAACTTCTCCTGAAGATGATAAAGAAGCTACTCCTACTCCTGATGATAATTTATCTCCGGTTGTAACGCCTTTCCCGGCAATAAATTACAATCAAAATGCATCTAAAAATAAGGTAATTGTTACGATACCTGAAGGCATTACAACTATAGACGATGAAACAACGGCAAGGATTATCTCCGATAATGCAACAAAGGACATAGTTATCAAAGGAAAAGGTATTTTAGTGGAAATCCCTAAAGGTACATTAGATAATGGAAGTGATCTTGGTTCAATGATACTTCTTAATCAACCGATACCTGTCGATATTAGAGATTATGTAGTTGTATTTACAGGAGAGGACGGCAAGACTACGGTATTACCATGGAGCTCGGTTACTTCGGATAGGATAGCATATGTTGCTCCGGTTGTAGGTAAATATTCCCTTGTAAAAAGTGAAACGGTTTTCAAAGATGTACCTTCGGATTTCTGGGGAGCAGATGCAATTGCATTTACATCATCCCGCAATCTCTTTAAGGGAATAGGTGACGGTACTTTTGCTCCGGAAGCTCCAATGACTAGAGCTATGTTTGTAACGGTTTTAGGACGTCTTGAAGGAATAGATGTTAATAAGTATGCTTCATCTAAATTCAAGGATGTAAAGCCAGGTGAATGGTACAGCCCGTACGTTCAGTGGGCTTCGGATAATGGAATTGTAAACGGTTATTCCGAAAGCACATTTGGACCCGATGATTTGATAACAAGAGAGCAGATTTGTGCAATATTCAGCCGTTATATGAAATTCAAGGGGATTAATGTTGAAGGTAAATCTGCTCCTCAAAAATTTGATGACAGTGACAAAATCAGTCCATGGTCAAGGGAAGCTGTTGAATTTTGCCGACAAGTTGGTCTTATTCAAGGCAAAGGAAACAATATTTTTGATCCGCTCGGAATTTCAAACAGAGCAGAGGTTGCTACAACGTTTATGAACCTGGTAAATATTAAATTAAACAATATGGGATAAAAATGATATACTTATGATTGAATGAAATACTTATTATTGAAAATGAAAAAGGAATTCCATAAGCAATACGGCTATATGGGAGGAAGTGTAGTATATGTTAAAACATTCCAATACTTCAAAAATCACAACTATTGTGGCTATATTGATGGCCGTACTTTTAATAAGTACGGCTGTCACTCCCATAGTATATGCGGGTGGCGGCAATATTGGCCCAAATAGTGATAATGAAAATGGTTACATAGTAAAACTAAAAAAAGGAAAAGCAAGAGTACTTATAGATAAAGCTGTATCCGAGCTTAAGCATATTCCATATACAGATGGGCTTTTTACGGCAGACAGCCTTGAGGACATTAAAGATGCAGTGGATGCCGGATTGGTTGAATACATAGAGCGAGATGATGAAATCTCACTCTTAGATCTGCCCGAGCCTCTGACATCTGACCCTATGATTATAAATCAATGGTATATTGATGCCCTTGAAATAGCAGATGCATGGAATAAAGGTCTTGACGGAAATGGTGTGACAGTTGCTGTTATTGACTCGGGAGTTAATGGAGCTCATGAAGATCTTGAAGGTGTTTCTATAAGCGGTTACAATTTTCTAAATCATAATACTGCTGCTTACAATATAGATAATACGGGGCATGGAACATTTGTAAGCGGAGTAATAGCAGCCGTAAGAAATAATGGAAAGGGATTGGCGGGTCTGACAGACAAGGTAAATCTCCTTGAACTTCGCTGTTTTGATTCAAGTACTACAAAAACTTCCAATGTTGTTAGTGCCATTGCTTATGCAATTGAGCAAAAGGCAGATGTAATAAACATGAGCTTTGGAGGTTCAAAACAGAGTCTTGCGGAATCTTTGAAGGAGCAGATAGAAAAGGCTGCAGAACAGGGAATTATTATGGTAGGTGCAGCAGGTAACGGAGAAAACGGAGATACCGCATCCCTTAATTATCCTGCAGCTTTTGACTGTGTTGTAGGTGTAGGTATGACGGACAAAAACGGGATAGTGGGTTCTTCTTCTCAAAAGAATTCAAGTGTATATGTGGTCGCACCAGGTATAGCTATTCCCGGATTGGGAAATACTGCACCTGATGCATATGTAAGCTCAGGAACGGGAACCTCATATGCAGCACCAATTGTCTCTTCCTTAGCGGCAATGGTAAAGCAAACAAATAAAGCTATTAATGTAGAAGGTTTTAAAAAATTACTTAGGGACTGTGCAGTGGATGACCCATCTTTAAATGGATATGATACGTCTTACGGCTATGGTATTGTAAATGCCAGGTTAATGGCGGAAGCTCTGACGAAAGATTATAAAATTGTATATAATTGCAATGGAGGAATTTTAAACGGTACAGAAGGCATAGACTATCCAGTTGAATTCAAGCTCAATCGTAGAGAAGAAATCTATCTTCCTATTCCTGTGAAGCCGGGTTTTATATTTGAGGGCTGGTACGATAATGAAGAACTAACAGGTGATAGCATTTCAAAGGTTCCCGACGGTTGTGCAGGTGATGTTGAATATTATGCAAAGTGGTATTCCGAGCCTGTGAGTGATCCGGTTATAGATCCTTCTGAAGTGAGTTTCGACAAGAATCTTAGTAATGACGATGTATTTGTTAGAATAAACCTCTATGATAATTCTCTCGTGTCGGTTACAAATGATGTTTATGCACTTGAAGAAGGTGTTGATTACAGTGTGGATCTCGAGCAGCTGCTGGATGGAAGCAAGGATGCTGTGGTCACAATCAAAGAGGATTATTTAAAGGGTTTGTCCTTGGGAAATCATAAACTGACCTTTCTTTTTAAAAATGACAAATCGGATGCTGATTTAATGGGTTATATTGAATTTTATATCAGTGCTGCTACATATACGGTAACATTTATAAGCGATGGAGTCATTTATTCTCAAGTATCTGATGTAATTCCCGGTACAAGTGTAATAATGCCTGATGTTCCTCAAAAAAGCGGATACATATTTAAAGGTTGGTCAACCCAGGCAGATGGCAGTGGGGCTGACTTTACTGCGTCAACTAAAGTCAACGACAACATTACAGTTTATGCTAAGTGGGAATTGAAAAGCCCTGATGTAATCTACAATAATGGAACCGGTACTGGAGATAATACGGGAAATAGTACGGGAATCAGTACAGGAGGCAGTACAGGAAATAGTACAGTAATTAGTACAGGGGATAAAGCAACCGATGTAGGAGACAATAAAGACAATGATACGGAAGTTAATGTGGGAATAGATGCAGGCAATACGGGTAGTGATGAAGATAGTACAGAAATAGATGCAGGCAATACGGGTAGTGATGCAGATAATACAGGAATTGATGAAGATAATGAAGCGACCGAAGAAGAAGGTAACACAGGAACCGGTATTGGAAGTGACATCAATGGGGATGAGATTTCCGATACACATGATATGACTGAAGATACGGAATGGAGCAACCCGTTTTCGGATGTGGATAAAAAAGACCGGTATTATGATGCCGTAGCCTTTGCTTTAAGGAAAGGGATTTTCAGTGGCATGTCTAAAAATAAATTTGTACCTGATGCTGTAATGACCCGTGGAATGTTGGTTACTGTGCTTTATAGGATGGCAGGTGAACCACAGGTAAATGCAAATAAGCATTTTATTGATGTAGCTAAAGGCAGTTGGTACGAAAATGCTGTTAACTGGGCAGCGGCCAATAAAATCATTTCAGGTGTGGGTGGAGGAATGTTTATGCCCGACGCACCTGTTACGCGAGAACAAATAGCTGTAATACTTTATAACTATAATGTTAAGATTAATAAAAATGATACTGCAACTGCTTCCCAAAGTGTATTGGATAAATTTTTAGACAAGGGTAATGTATCCAAATGGGCTGTTGAAGCAATGAGCTGGGCAGTAGCAGCTAAGATTGTCAACGGAAAGTCGGGAAGCATACTTGATGCTGCAAGTAATGCTACCAGAGCTGAAGTGGCAGCTATTCTTCAGCGGTTCATCAAGGGGAAGTTGTAGAAATTATAAAATAGGGTTTATCACCTTTTAAATCAACATATAAATTTCCCTTGGTATCTAGCTGAGCTAGAGATATTTCAGAAGCATCCTGTATGTTTTGCTTTTTTAATTGATGAAACAGCCATGCTTTCGAAAGGTTTAACGATTTTAATGCTTCTTTTTGAATTGAACCGTCTATAATAAGATTTGTGGGCAAGCCGTCATATTGTGTAGGAATATTCAAATCACTTGGGGTTAGAGGCTGTTTTTGAGAACGCTTTTGAACACTTATTCTTCCTCCCGGTTCTAATATAGCAAATTCCACATCGGCTATATTGAATACACCTTGTATTCTAAGTTCTGAAATCAGTTCACTAATTGGAATACGTGTGCGTTTTAAATTTTTCATATCTATTTTTCCGTTTTTAACTAGAACTGTTTCTTCTCCATCCACCACTTTATATATCCATTTGCTTTTAAGGCCTAGGATTGCTGTTAAAATAGCCAGTATTGCCCATGTACACATCCCTGCCAAAGTAGAAATAGTGTTTTCGTTTACCTGTACCGAAAGAGTACCTGCTATAGAACCTATAGTAATTCCTACCGTATAATCAAATAAGGTTAACTGTGAAACCTGTTGTTTACCTATTAAACGGACAAAAAACAATAGTGCAATAAAAGCAATAATGGACCGTATAATTGCAACTAAAGTGATTGGCAAAAGATACCCTCCTAACTTTCGAAAATTAAAATATATAATATATAATATTTCCTTTATGGATTAGATTTATTGGGATTTCCATATGTAAAAATGAGTAAATTATATTGTAGTCGATAATTGCAGTTTCTATTAATATTAAAAGAAATTGTATTTATGGATGAATAATGATATTATTTAAATTGAAATTGAAAATAATGTTATTGCAAAAAAAGTTATGTTAATGTATGGAGCGATATGAATATTAGTTATATAATTTCCAGTATATTTAAATATATTGTACCGGCAACAGTTGTAATGTGCCTTTTATCTGCTATAGCAGGTGCAGGTTATTTTTTTGTTTATAAAAAACTGCTTAAAGGAAAAAAGACCATCAATATAACTAAAGTTGTTTTATGTATTTTACTTACAATTTACTTGTTGGTTGTATTTGGATTAACTTGCAGAGACAGAGGTTCAGGAATAGAAAGATATGCGAATCTAAAATTGTTCAGCAGCTACATAGATGCATGGTATACATTTTCGGTAAGAGCATGGCAGTTTATTATTTTTAATATTGTTATGTTCATACCCTTAGGGATTTTGTTACCGTTGATAAATGGGGTTTTCAAAAAAGTTGCATGGATTTTTACTGCGGCATTTTTGACAACTCTTTTTATTGAAGGGTTTCAATATTTGGCTAAATTGGGTATATTTGAATTGGATGATTTGTTTCATAACACATTAGGCGGGATGATCGGATATTCGTTGTTTATGTTTGGGTACACCATTATTAAAGGATATAAAAAAGATGGAGCAAATAATGGAACCAATATAGATAATGGAATCAATAATAATAATAATAATAAAGTGGGAAGGGCATCGGCAGTTAAATATATCATATTACCGCTAGCGGTTATAATGGCGTTTTGCGGCATATTTATTAAGTACAACATTCAGGAGTTCGGGAACATGCCTATAAATAATGTTACGGGTGCTGATATGTCAAAATATACAATAGAATCATCGATTGACATTAGCGATAAAGAGGCAGTTGCACCTGTATATAAGTATGTTCACAGTTGGGACGAGGATTTTGCCGTATCACAGGCTCAAAAAGTAATGAAGGATTTGGATTTGCCCGCTTTCAAAAGCTATTTAATCCAAGGAGAAGATATCATTTTTAGATTTGAAAGCGAATCTCATGGCAGTTTTTGGTGGGATAGATCAAATGGTTCATGGCGTTATTATAACCATGCTGTGAAGAAAAATATTAAAGACGTAATTTTAAGTGATGATGAGAAATATAAAATTGCTATGGATTTTGCCAGAAATCATAATATTTCATTGAATAATGCGGTGGTGGATTCTACTACTCGGAACACAATCACTTTTAAGATTAATTCTCATGATCAAGAAAAAATGATATCGGGACAAATAGTATTTGATATTTCATATGATGGTGTTGTTGGCAGTATTAGGAATGATATATATGAAAATAACTTTGTAAGGAATGTTGATATTATAAGTCCGAAAAGTGCATATAATAAGATTTTGAAAGGCAACTTTCATGACTGGCCTGATATGCCGGGTGGTAAAATTGAAATAAAAGATATTAAAATATCTTATCAATGTGATACTAAAGGTTTTTATCAACCGGTTTATGAGTTCATAGGAGAGCTTAATGGTGAAAAATGGAATGCATATATTGCTGCAATGAAATAATATGATCAGTAGCAAAAAATGCTACATTAATTTCATAATAATTCCGATAAATGATATGATTAGACCGAAAGTCAGTACATTAAAATGACATTATTTATAATTAATGCATTAATGTACTTTATTTTTGTAAGGAGGAACGGCATTATTATGAAAAAAGACATTGTTAGAATTCTTTCTATGACTATAGTCTTAATATTTGTATGTGGAAGCTTCTCAAGTACATTTTCCGCCCCGAAAGACACTCAAAATCCTCTAAACGTATCAAATGATTACAGGTTTGATTCCACATCAGGTATTTACAAAATAGATAGAACCAAACCATACGCAGTTGAATTCAACTGGGATGGTCAATCAATAAAGGGAAACCGCAAAGATTCCCACGGCACAATATGCCATGAATATATTTGTTCTCCAGACAACAGCATTACTGTAACCATGGGTGATAACCTGTCGGGCATTGTGGAAGCAAGATATTTATGGACAGAGAATAAAAATGTTCTTTCACCTGGTGCTATGACTCCTGTTCAGGGATTTCAAACTTCTGAAGGTAAGGACGAGAAGAAAAGCTTCAAAATTGAAATACATGATGGTAAAAGTGATTATGCAGATTTGAAAAAAGGGTTGTGGTACCTTCATATATACTTGAAGGACAGGGCCGGAAACGAAAACTATACATGTTCGGAGCCCATTTATATAAACAAGATTTATAACATTAAGCTCAACACCATTTATGATTTCAGTTGGAAAAAGTATTTTAGGAAAACCGATAACACGCCGACAAAGCTATCTCTAGACGGTATAGGTGTGGAGGACATGCCTGTCTATAGAAACAAGGAAGGCCTTGGCATAAAAATGGGTTACAGCGTTGACTTAAGCCTTGATACTGTGGGGTTTGAAAAGTCTGACAGCAGAGTGAGGGTTAAAGCATTTTTCTACGGCCTTGATAAGACCAATACACTCACACCTGTTGATGTGTACGCATGGAATAATGATGGCAAGCTCTATAACATATCGGACCCAAAAAGCGAATATTATACAAAATCCAAACTATTTGATTTAAGCAGGAACAGCATGGTTACACCGGATGCGACCAAGCCTGATTACAGTACCTGGAGCTTTTCTTATTTCATTCCTTACAATGCAAGAATAGTAAAAAAAGGCACCGCCGCACCGGCACTCAACTATGATAAGAAGTTTACAAAGCTTTTAGTTGTCTTCGATATAACAGGATACAAAGATTATGGAGGTGTTACAAGGACATTGGAGTTCTCAAAGCTTGAGGACAACTGGTCTCTAGGCAATGGAAGCATATATGGTGAGAACTATCCCGTTGACAGTGATCTTCTTACAGAAGTGCCTCCTTACAGGGATGAACTTAGATACCGCGGTCAGATATTCTGGTATGATCTTAATTATACGGTTATGGATGATATAAACAAGGGCAGAAAGTGGTAACTGATTTATACAATAAATATGGAGAGTATTCAAGTATAAGCAAGGAGGTTGATAGGATGGTTACCACATTATACAATCCAGTTATTGCGGAAGAAGCAAAGAAAAAAGGAAAAATAGAAGGGAAGATAGAAGGAAAGATTGAAGGTATTAATGAAGTGGCATTAAAAATGCTTAAAGAAAATGTAGATATAACTTTGATTGAGAAATATACAGGGTTAACGAATGAGCAAATCTTGAAGTTAAAAGAAAAAATGAAATTGTAAGTTTCAAAGCCATAGTGAGAAGATTTCTTCTCATTATGGCTTATTTAATGTAGCTTCAAAAAAACTGTTTACATGAAACAGAAAAGTGGTATAATTCATATATAGCTAAATAGTTAAAAAAATAACGAAGGTGAGTTATGACTAATCAAAATAGAGTTGCAGTAATAGGAATAGTTGTAAATAACCGGGAAGAAAATGCGAGAAGAGTCAATGATATTTTAAGCAATTTCGGCAGTATAATTGTTGGCAGAATGGGTATTCCGTATAAGGAAAGAGAAATATCCGTCATTTCCATTATTGTAGACGGTACAAATGATGAAATAGGTGCTTTAACAGGAAAGCTTGGAAATATTCCCGGTATTAAGGTTAAGGTAGCATTGACCTACTGATTTTAGTGTAATTAGGATAATATTATTAATGCAGCAAGGTATTTATGTGAAGTTGCATTAATATTATTAATAAAATTGAATTCTTATGATGGGTAATACCTGACGAGAAGGAGATATATCTTATCGAAGGGGGATTAATTATGCTATTTTGTTATGTTAATTCTTCCTGACTTGTGGGGAGGATTTTTTAATGTGTCGGAATTTAATATTAATACAAAAATTGGTCAAAGTTTGATTAAATAAAGTTTGATTAAATAAAATGGGAGTTGATTTTATGGTTGATTATATAAATGAAGAACTTATATTTTCTCTTCTTGAAAAGTCCGGTAAAGTTGATGAATCGGAAATAAGGGAAATTTTAAATAAAGCAAAAAACTGCAAGGGCCTTAGCCTTGAAGAGGTTGCAAAGCTGCTTTTTGTTGAAGGCGGTGACCTTTTAGAGGAGATATTTGATGCGGCAAGGTATGTTAAAAACAAGGTATACGGCAAAAGGGTCGTTTTGTTTGCACCGCTATATACAAGCAATGAATGTACAAACAACTGCTTATATTGCGGCTTTAGAAGGGATAACAAGGAACTTCACAGAAAAACACTTACAATAGATGAAATAGTAACCGAAGCAAAAGCATTAGAGGCTCAGGGACATAAAAGAATATTGCTCATATGTGGAGAGCATCCCGCAAAAACAGGTGTTAAGCATTTGACTGATGCTATGGATGCGGTTTATAAGGCAGGGGATATAAGAAGGATTAATGTTGAGGCAGCTCCGATGAAAATTGAGGACTACAGGCAGCTTAAAGAGCATGGAATAGGTACATACGTCATCTTTCAGGAAACTTACAATAGAGAAGTGTACAAAAAGATGCATCCTGTAGGACTCAAGGCAGATTTTGACTGGCGTATAACAGCCATTGACCGTGCTTTCGAAGGTGGAATTGACGATGTTGGAATTGGTGCATTGTTGGGATTGTATGACTATAGGTTTGAGGTGCTTGGGCTTTTAATGCATATAAATGCATTTGAAAAGAAATACGGCGTCGGACCTCATACCATTTCGGTTCCAAGGCTAAGACCTGCTTTGGGCTGGGCACTTAACGAGATACCTTACATTGTAAACGATAATGATTTCAAGAAAATAGTTGCAATATACAGATTAGCTGTTCCTTATACGGGAATTATATTGTCCACAAGAGAAAGTCCTAAACTTCGAGATGAGCTATTGTCGCTTGGAGTTTCTCAAATCAGTGCAGGGTCAAAGACAAGTCCCGGCGGATATGCAGAGGAAGAGGAGAAGGCAGATCAGTTTGAAGTCAATGACCACAGGTCGTTAAACCAGATGCTTGAGACTATATGTGAGAACGGTTATATACCCAGTTTTTGTACAGCATGCTATAGAAGATGCCGTACCGGCGAAGCATTTATGGAATATGCCAAAGAGGGAGAAATCCATGAGTTTTGCCAGCCTAATGCCATACTGACTTTTAAAGAAAATTTAATGGACTATGGTACTGAAAGACTTCGTATAAAAGGCGAAGAGATAATAAGCAAAGCACTTGATGAAATTGAAGATGCAAATATAAGAAAGTCAACAGAGGAAAAGCTTAAGGAAATTGAAAGCGGAAAAAGGGACATTTATTTTTAGAACGGAGTGGTTTAATGGGTGGTAAGAATTTTTTGATTGTTGCACATAATACGGCAGGTATGCTTTTAATCAATAAAACACTGCAAAATGAAAATATTGAAACTGCTCTGGTTCCTGCACCTCCGCAGACGGGGACTGTTTGTGCCATAGTAGTTAAGATAAGTGGAAATGATCTCGAAAGAGCGAAAAACATACTTGAAAGCAAGAATGTTAAATATAAAGATATTATAGAAGATATAAAATTAAAGCTTCAGGGACTTATTGATGAAAAGCTTGGCGTTGCCATATCAAATGAATTTTTACGCATTTTGAAAAAGATAGAAAACGGAGATGAACTTGTAAAAGATGATATAGTTTACCTCTTAAAGACTGATAAACCCAAAGAAGTAGAAATTATATTCACTGCTGCCGACAGAATAAGAAAAGAGATGGTAGGGGATGTGGTTGAAATAAGGGCTGCCATCGAGTTTTCAAATTATTGCTGTAAAAGCTGCAGCTATTGCGGTATAAACTCAAAGAATTCTGCCACCAAAAGGTATAGAATGTCGGAAGATGAAATCATGAAGGTTGTTGACAGCCTTCATGATGCCGGTATAAAGACTGTTATACTGCAATCGGGTGAGGATCCTCTATGGCCTACTGAAAGAATAATTAAACTTATAAGGCATATAAAGGAAAAAACCGGAATGCGGATAACATTAAGCGTTGGTGAAAGAACAAGAGAGGAGTATGAAGAGCTTAAAGCAAACGGTGCGGATAATTTCCTTTTGAAAATAGAAACAACCAACAGGAAAATATTTAAGGAAGTACATCCCGATGATGATTATGACAGGAGGATTCAGTGCTCTAAATGGCTCAGGGAACTGGGATACATTAACGGTTCAGGCAATATTATAGGATTGCCGGGCCAGGAGATTGAAGATATTGCAGATGACATAATCTTTTTTAAGGAAATGGGAATAAATATGATAGGTATTGGCCCATTTATTCCTGCAAAAGGCACTCCTTTAGAGCATTTGCCCCATGGCGACGTTAATCTTACGGTAAGGACAGTTGCTGTTACAAGAATTGTATGCAAAAAAGTTTATATTCCGTCAACAACTGCTTTAGCTTCGTTGGATAAAGATGCTCAGGTTTGGGCACTAAATGCGGGAGCAAACACTATTATGCTGATTAGTACACCTGAAATCTATAGAGGAAATTACAGGATTTATGATAATAAAAATATGGTTGATATGGAAGCGGCCATTTATGCAGTGAATAAGGCAGGAAGGAAGCTTCCTGCATATTTAAAACTCTCGGCCATACAGGCATGATAGAAGATAAAAATGCGATTAATTGATTACTCAGGGGTTGGTGATAGATGAGAAAAGAAAAGGATATGTTAGGTGAGATGCTGATACCGGACGAAGCCTACTATGGTATTCACACCGCCAGAGCTTTGGAAAACTTCCCTATAACCGGCAGGCGTATACACAATGAGCTTATAAAGGCACTGGTTTTGGTAAAAAAAGCTGCTGCCATAACAAATGCTGAGATTGAGCTTTTGGATAAGGATAAATCAAATGCAATAATTGAAGCATGCAATGAAATATTGTCGGGCAGCTTGATGGATCAGTTTGTTGTGGATCCTCTGCAGGGCGGTGCAGGAACTTCTGCCAACATGAATGTAAATGAGGTCGTAGCAAACAGAGCAATTGAGCTTTTAGGCGGCAAAAAGGGCGATTATAATATTATTGATCCCTTGGACCATGTTAACATGTCCCAATCAACAAACGATGTGTTCCCGACAGCTGTAAGAATAGCTGCCATTAAAATGTTAAAACCCGTAAGCCAGCTGTTTTCAGAACTGCAAACTGCTTTACAGGAAAAGGAAGAGGAGTTTTCTTCTGTTTTAAAGGTAGGAAGGACACAGCTTCAGGATGCGGTGCCTGTAATGTTAGGTCAGGAATTCGGTGCATGGGCACAGGCCATATCAAGGGATAGATGGAGAATATACAAGGTTGAAGAAAGATTGAGACAGGTCAATATTGGCGGTACTGCAGTAGGAACAGGAATAAATGCAGACAGAAAGTACATATTCCTTATGGTTGAAAGACTCAGGGAATTGACCGGTATAGGCCTTGCCAGAGCAGAGTACATGATGGATCCAACCCAAAACAATGATGTGTTTGTAGAGGTGTCGGGGCTTTTAAAGACATCCTGTGTCAATCTCTCGAAGATTGCCAATGATTTAAGGCTTATGGCGTCAGGACCGAGAGCAGGCTTTGGTGAAATATCTCTTCCTTCTGTTCAGGCGGGATCATCAATAATGCCGGGAAAGGTTAATCCCGTAATTCCTGAAGCTATTAACCAGATTGCTTTTCAAATTATGGGAAACGATATGACCATTACTATGGCGGCTCAATCGGGGCAACTTGAGCTTAATGCTTTTTTGCCTGTTATTGCACACAATCTTTTTGAGATATTGGATATATTGAGAAACGGTATAGAGCTGTTTATACATAAATGCATAAAAGGGATAAAAGCTAACAGAGAGAGGTGCAGAGAGATGGTGGAAGAAAGCTATGTACAGGCACCTGCTCTTATAAGGCATATTGGATATAACGAGGCGTCAAGCCTTGCAAAGGAATGTGTAGCGGAAAATAAAAGTTTAAGAACTGTTATTTTGGAAAAGAAGATTATGGACAGTAAAACAATTGACAGAATACTAAATCCATTGGAGTTAACAAAGCCTGGCATACCAGGTATAGAAAAAGAATGAGAAAGTGATGGGTGATTTTTGTGAACAATACACCGGTTTCGGAAAGAATGCATATTGCAATATTCGGAAGAAGAAATGCAGGCAAATCAAGTTTAATAAATGCACTTACAGGTCAGGAGCTTTCTGTTGTTTCGGATGTTCCGGGTACCACTACAGACCCGGTTTATAAAACAATGGAGCTTTTGCCCATAGGTCCGGTAGTCATAATTGATACTGCAGGTATGGATGATGAAGGTGATTTAGGAAACTTAAGGGTTGAGAAAACATATGATGTATTAAGAAAAACAAATTTTGCCATAGTTGTAGTAAATGCACAGGAAGGTATTACTCATTTTGAGTTGGATTTTATCAAAAAGGTAAAAAGCAGAGATATTCCTGTTATATGTGCAATGAATAAGGTAGATTTAAAGCCGTTGTCGGGTGATGATATAAGTGAAATAAGAAATAAGGTAGGAATACCAGTAATAGGTATCAGTTCCCTTGAAAAAACAGGTATTGAAGAGCTTAAAAAGGCCATATCGGAAAATGCCGTATATGATGAAAAAGAATTGAGCATCTGCGGTGACTTGATAAAACCGGGAGATTTTGTTGTTCTTGTCACTCCGATTGATAAGGCGGCACCTAAGGGAAGATTGATTTTACCCCAACAGCAGACAATAAGGGATATTATTGAGAACGATGCAATGGCTGTTGTTACAAAGGAGTATGAGCTTAAGGAAACAATTGAGAACCTTAATAAAAGGCCTTCACTGGTAATAACGGATTCTCAGGCATTTTTAAAGGTATCCGCGGATGTTCCGAAAGATATTACCCTAACATCTTTTTCAATACTTTTTGCAAGGTATAAGGGAGAGCTCATGGAAATGGTCAGGGGCCTTAAGCGGATAGAAAAGCTAAAAAGCGGAAGTAAAGTCCTTGTTGTAGAGGGGTGTACTCACCATAGACAAGCGGACGATATCGGAAAGGTTAAAATTCCCAGATGGGTGAGACAGTTAAGCGGCGGAGAAGTGGAGTTTGAATGGGCTTCAGGAAACTTCTTCCCTAAAGATATAGAAAAGTACGATCTTATTATTCATTGTGGAGGCTGTATGTTAAACAGGCAGGAAATGCAATACAGGATAAACTTCTCAAAAGAAAACAATGTAGCAATTACCAATTACGGCATGTTGATAGCGTATGTTCAGGGCATACTGGAAAGGGCTTTGGCTCCGTTTCCTGCAGCCTTAATGATACTTGAGGAATAGGTGATGCTATGATTTATCTTGACAATGCGGCAACGTCTTTCATTAAGCCTGATACCGTATATGAAGAAATGATGAAATGCATGAAGGAATATGGTGCGAACCCCGGCAGGGGAGGGCACTCTTTGTCTATAAAGGCTTCTATGGAGGTTATGAAGGTAAGGGAGAAAATAGGTGCTTTATTTAATATAGACGATCCTATGAGAATCTGCTTTACAAAAAATGCAACAGAAGCTTTAAACATAGGAATATCGGGCTTTCTTAAAGAAGGGGATCATGTTATAACCACATCTATGGAGCATAATTCCGTTATAAGGCCCTTAAATACATTAAAAAGAGATAGAAAAATAGAATTTACTGTGGTTGAATGTAATGAATTTGGAGAAATAGATGTTGATGATATCAAAAAGGCAATTAAAAAAAATACAAAGCTTATTGTAAGTACCCTTTCGTCAAATGTAAACGGTATTATTATGCCTGTAAAGGAAATGGGAAAGCTTGCTCATGAAAAAGGAATATGTTTTTTGCTTGATGCTTCCCAGGGTGCAGGCTCCATTAATATTGACGTTAAAGAGATGTACATTGACATGATGGCGTTTCCCGGCCATAAGGGTCTCTTAGGTCCTCAGGGAACAGGGGCTATATATATAAGAGAAGGTCTTAAACTTTCGCCCATAATTTTTGGAGGTACGGGAAGCCATTCGGAAATTGTTTTTCAGCCTGAAATGCTGCCTGACAATATGGAAAGCGGGACGTTAAATACCCCGGGTATTATCGGGTTGGGAGCAGGTATTGATTATATTGAAAATGTTGGAATTGAGAACATTAAAATAAAAAAGCATAAGCTTGTTAAGACTCTGCATGAGGGTATAGAAGAAATTTCTAAAATTAGAATATACAGTAAAAATGAAATTAACTCTAACTCGGGCATTGTAGCTTTAAACTTTAAAGATATCGATTCTACTGAAGTAAGCTATGTCCTTGACAGGGTTTATAATATTGCAACCCGTGCAGGACTGCATTGCTCTTTATTGGCACATCAGACATTAGGTACTGTTAAATCCGGTATCGTAAGATTCAGTCCTGGTCCTTTTAATACATTGGATGAAATTGAATTAACGCTCAATGCACTAAGAGAGATTTCGAGCAAAGTATGATATGGGAGAATTGGGCTACGGAATTCGTAATATGTTTGTATTAATATAACCGGTCTTTAAAAAGTTTGATTACATGTGAAAATTTAATAAATGCAATAAAATTAATTAATTATATTGTGAAAAATATTAATTACATCTAGAAAAATATTAAAAAATTGTGTATAATAAATTAAAATAATGAATTTATTATAGTGGCAGGAGGAAAAATAAATGGATAATAGAACAAAAGGTATTATAGGAATTATATTGGCGGTATTAGTAGTTATAGTAGTGTTAAGGATTCTAGGCTTTATTGTAAGACTTTTAATGCCTCTAATAATTATTGCATTGATAGGTTTGGGAATATTTTATTTTGTTAAAAATAGAAGATAAGTGAATGATGCCCTACATACGGGCATTGTTTTTTTACCCCAATAGTATTCAATATTTAAAATCATATGACAAAAATAGTTTTATAAATATTAAAAATATGATAAAATTTATTTTATGTTGATATATTTTTTTATATTTGTTTATGAAGGGGTTAATAATGAATAGAGTTCTGTTGATTTCATTTGATAACGATGCTGTAAATTACTACGCTGATAACTGGTTTAAAAGAAGCTCATACGAAATTTTGGAAGCAAAAAGCAAAAGTGAAGTCATTAAAATATTGAACCGATTTAATGATATTAATCTTATTATTGTTAATATGGATGCGGATATCAAAAAAATGTTAAATATTATTTCTTATTTACGAAGTATTGATATCAAAGTATTCATAATTTCAGTATCAGAAAGAGATGATTTTAATTTGGTGAGGGAAGCATTCAGGCAAGGTGCTTCAGACTACATGCTTAATTCGGAATTAAACAGCAGCTATTTTAAAAAAATTCAAGCTAAATTTAAAGATATTAATGCCAAACAGTCAAAAGACACAATTAGCACAATTGCCGGTTTAAGTTCCTCAAAGGATAGACTGCTTAAACACTTGCTTGAAACGGAAATAAATGAAGGGTTGGAAAAGTTAATTGATCAATATGAAATAAGGTTCAATCTCAATAATCTTATATTGTGCTATTTATGGGTTGATGACTTCCAGACCATTAGTGAAAAATATGACGGTAATACAATAAGTGATTTCTCCAATGCTGTAAAGAGCCAGATTGATATAACTATGAAAGATATATGCTGTGGAGAATGTGTTGTTCTGTCACCCCAGGAATATCTTATGTTTATGTCATTGGATCACAATGATAATGATGATTTGATGGACCGTGTATATGATATTGTAACAGTTTTGAACAACAGTCTGCATGATTCCATGGAAATAAGTGTTTCTGCGGGTGTGAGTTCTCTCAGTACGGGAGATAAAAAAATAAAGGAACTTTATGATGAAGCCAGATATAATGTAAAGCTCAGATTTATTTTCGGTAAGGGTACCGTTATAACTCCCGAAATAGCAAATAAGATTAAGCCTAAAAAGATTGACAGCATATTCGGAAAAGAAGAAAAGTTTATTCGAACTCTGATAGAAGCTGATAAAGAGAAGGCACAGTATGAGTTAGAAGCACTTCTTAAGCTTATCAGGAATTCGGATCCTGAAAGGCTTGATAAAATTTATGCTAGCTATATGGAAATAATCTATATTATTATTAAGTTTATTAACGAAAAATGTTATGATACCGTTGATGTTTTCGGACAGAATTTGGATTTTTACGACATAATAGCAAAATTTGAAACCCAGGAAGAGATTAACGAATGGATAAAGGATATAACCGATATTGTTGTTACTTATTTGAAGGAAAAACGTGATGTTAAGGTTAACAGAGCTATACTGAGAGTTCAGGAATTTATCCGCAACAACTACCATAATGATTTGACACTTAAGATGGCAAGTGATTTTGTAGGGCTCAGTGAAAGTCACTTGAGCAACATATTTACTAAAAAAACAGGGCAGACTTTTACTGATTACCTGACCTCTGTGAGGCTGGAAAAAGCAAAAGAGCTTTTAGAAACCACCAATTTAAAGGTCTATGAGGTAGGGGTAAGTGTAGGATATGCAAATGTAGAGCATTTCAGCAGGGTATTTAAGAAATTCACAGGCCTAAGCCCTAATAATTATAAGAATTCATGAATATATCAAATACTTTATTAATCTTATATTTAGAATAGATAATGTAAAATTAGATAAGATAAATGTAAAAGATTAATAGTATATTATTTTGGCTAAGCAATTTAGTTCATATAATGCCAAAATAGAGCATTGAAACGACGAGTTTTATTATTTAAAATATTTTTTAGAAACATTTTGTAAAATTAAATTATGATTTTACTTATCTTGGGAGATAAACTCCCATTTTCATTTTAATTTATTTTTTTCTGATCAATTCTTCGATTTAGCATACAATAAAATAGAAATTTGCACATTTTTGTAAATTAGGATAAGAATGTAGAAAAAGGGTTACATATTTTTGTCTTATTTGATATAATATTCTTAATGTATAATATAGGTTGATTACAGCTAAATTTTAGTATTTGGTTGGTGATCTTATAATATTCGGTTTTTTGGGGGAGGATGAATATTTTTATGTTATTAAAAACTGCAGAAAAATATATTAATGCGAAAAAGATAATTTGTTTAATGCTTGTATTGTTTAATATGCTGGTATTTTTGCCGGTTAATAATTATGCAGCAGAAGATAAACCGACAATTATTGTTGGGTTTGCGGAAGGAAAAGTTGAAGATATCGTCAATATACCTATTAAGTTTATTAATTTGCCTGAAAATAAATATATAAACTTCCTATTTAAAGTTAAATATGATAAAAGTCACTTGGAATTAGATCCGGGTCAAAACTCAGATCTAAAGAAAATAATAGCAAGTCCATATAGAAGTAATATATCACCAAACAAAACGGAAGATGGAATTATTGAGTTTGCTACAAATAGATCCATAGAATCTAACTCATTGACAAATAAAAATTTTGCTACACTAAGATTTAAAATCAAAAGTGTTTCAAATAGCAATTTAATTATTAATGATTTATATGTAAGTCAATGGTTTAATGAAGAAATAGAGTGTGAAGTAATAAATGGACAAGTTAGTTCGAATAAAAATACACCCACAAACACTCCAACAAATACACCTACAAATACGCCAAAGAGTACGCCTACAAATACACCAAAGAATACGCCAACAAATACACCTACAAACACCCCAACATTTACATCAACGCCAAGCTATAATTATTTAGAAGGTTTGCTAGGGGAATATTATCAATGGAATGATAGAAATAATGCTTTTGATAAAAATCTTAAGCTTTTTGAGAGGATAGATAGAGAAATTAATTTTGATTGGAAGAGGAATAGTGTAACACATGAAGATTATATAACTCCTAGAGATTATTTTTCTGTAAGATGGACAGGGTATATTAAAGTGTTAGAAGATGGAGATTATACTTTTCATTCTAAGTCAGATGATGGAGTAAGAGTTAAAATAGATGGAAGGACAGTAATTGACGATTGGAATGTACATGATAATTCGAAAGAAGTTGAAGGTAGTATTTATTTAACTAAAGATGATATGCATAGTATTACAGTTGATTCCACTGCAATAACTCCTGTTAAAAACAGGTAATATCGATCTTTGAAAACTTCGCAAAACTATTGAAACTACTGGACTTCAAGGCGTTTTTGCGATATACTGTATGTAGAAAAATACTACATAT
>Ga0208695_1000761_pt1 | contig 31714 bp, 28 predicted proteins | sample AD_UKC111_MetaG_FD_184449 | JGI IMG/M metagenome (GOLD analysis project Ga0208695, IMG submission 184449) | Active sludge microbial communities of municipal wastewater-treating anaerobic digesters from Hong Kong - AD_UKC111_MetaG (SPAdes)... | ecosystem: Engineered > Bioreactor > Anaerobic >...
GCGGAGCAATATGTTTACAGCAGTGCTGTTGATTATGCCGGAGGAAAAGGATTATTAGATATAATTCTGATATAATTCTGATATAATTGCTTTAACAAGCAAACCACCGATTACAAATCGGCGGGAGCAAAGGGGAACCTTTCAAGAGTTTGTTGATTGGATTACGTGTAATGGATTACCTTATGCTATCAGTTTCGACCATGATTTAGGCGAAAATAATGGAGATGGTTATGAATGTGCTAAGTGGTTAGTTAATTATTGTATTGACACCAGAAAGTCCTTGCCAAAATATGCTATTCATAGTGCCAATCCTGTTGGTAAAGAGAATATTGAAAAGTTACTACAGAATTATATTATACATTTAGAAATAAATAATCATCAGTAAAATTAAATAATATACAAATCGATATATGACTGATTTTGAATTAAATATAGAAAAACTTCTAATATATTATAATGAGATAAAATTAAAGTATAAAGATAAGATTGAAGATTTCGACAATTTTTTTATCAGTAAAATTACTACGACTAAGAATAATATTGACACTATTTCTACATTATTTAGTGATGGAAAAATATTTGAAACACAAGTTTATGAATCAAATGATAAAAGAAGAATGATAATATTCAATACTTGTTTTGATCAGAAAACAAATAGTTATAAAAATTTATTGCCGGATGGGCCTAAATCTGATTATGCTGTACTACAGAATTTTTCAGAATCATACTCTTTCTCTGAATTTTATGACGACAATGGAAATCGTACAGAGAATATTGATGACAGGTTATATCTTACCTATAACTCTGATGATGAGCTAGTCTGTAGTAAACAACTGGATGATAACACGCAGAAATGGATAATTACTCATTACAGATATGAAGACGATATGTCTAAAATTTTAATAGCTGATGCAGATAATAATTTGAAAAATCTCATTATTTGCCATAATATCGAAGGGGAAGAGGTTGAGAGATTTATGTATGACTCAAATCTTGAACTTATGCTAAGAACTAAAAATGAAACAGACAAAAATGGATTCGAAACTACTACCTGCTATTTACCTGATGGTAAAATGGCCTGGTCTTTTGGGGATAAATTTGCTTATGATAAAGATAACAAACTTATATATCAGGTATTTGAAACGGTGGAAGATGAACTTGGTTCAATAAAGTTGGTTTTGTATCACTCAAAGTTTAGAAAAATGTGGGATGATAGATTAAAGAAAGATCGGACTCTAACGTTCTTAGAATTGCTGAATATCTCCTGTTTTGGTGAAAATATGAAATTATGGATTGATCCGCATCCGGAGTTTTAATAAAGATATCAATAGTTTTATTGCGAAATAATTTGATAACTTTGAACAGTTATAATACTGCATTGATAATATGGAATTAAAGTTATTGCACTTGTCAGACACTCATGGTTTCCACAATCAGCTAAAAGATCTGCCTGATGCAGATGTAATTATTCATTCGGGTGATTTTACATTTGCGGGAACCGAAAAAGAAACGGTCGATTTTATTGAATGGTTTTGCATACTTCCTTATAAATATAAAATCTTTATAGCGGGTAATCATGATGAATATTTGTTTGGAGCAGAGATTGATGGTTTACCTGAAAATTGTTTTTATTTAAATAATTCAAGTGTGACGATATCAAATACAAAATTTTATGGAATTCCCTTGTTTTTAGAAGATGTTATGTTCCAAAAATATGATAAATTTGTGAATGCTATTCCAAATGATACGGATGTACTGATAACTCACCAGCCACCATCAGGTATATTGGATCAATCCGGGAGTGTAAGCTTTGGCAGTCCTGTTTTGCTGCAAAATGTATCAAGAGTTCAGCCCAAGTATCATCTTTTCGGACATATTCACGATGCATACGGAGTTGAGAAAAAAAACGAAACGTTGTTTGTTAATGCTTCTGTACTTGATTCTAAATATGAACTCAAAAATAAACCTGTGTTTTTAGGCTGAAATTAGTTGTGATAGTTATCAATCAATTGCAGTTATTTTAATATCAAATAAATTACGGAAAAATCAAAATTATTAAAAATGCTACATTCCGGGTTTCTGAAAGAAGATGTTGAAGAAGCTTTTTTCTATGTTGAAAAGAAACAGGAAGTATTTCATTCAGAACAACGTGTTGGAAAAGATTGAGCTGTTGAAGATTTACTGAACATACTGAATGAGAAAGTTGCCAAAATAATCAAAACAGATGATGAGAATTATGAGATAAAATTGCCTAATATTGAAATGTTCCTGAACGTAAACAGAAGTTTACGTTTTGGCAATAGAAGTGTCTTGCATTGCTGGCATATAAATGACTAGGAAATTAATGCAATAGAAAGTTTTATTTTAAAGATCAATGAACTGTATCCTAAATGGCAGGAAGAATGGGCACCAATAGCTGAAGAATGCGATTTATTTTTTAATAACAGGGATTCAATTGAAAGGACTATTCGTGATCTTCTGACTGAAAAACTTAAAAATAGTTCTTTTGAGTATTTTTTGACTTACAAGGCTTTTGAAATTATTCTTAATATCAAGCTACAACATAACAGACAATTAGCTGTAGCAATTCCATATGATAATTACGAGGAAATTTTGAAAAGTATTCCCAATGAAATAGGAGAAACAGTTAAAGGGCTGAATAAAGTTAATTACAAAGTAAATGTAACTACAGAAAAGAAAAATGCTGATTGGATAAAGTAAATATGGAAAATTTTAACAATATAAAGGACTTATTAGATAAGGTAAAACTCATTGTTGAAAAAAACAATATTATTCAACAAGAGAAGAAGTCAAGAGGAGAAAATTTTAATATTTTTAATGTACTTGGTCTTTCTTCAGAAGAGGTTCAACTGCATTCGGCTTTTATTGCTGAACTGCTAAATGTTAATGGAAACCATGGGATGGGTGATGAATTTCTTAAAATATTCTTACAAATGATTGATTTTAAGGAGGGTTTTGATACTGAATCCAGCAAAACAAAAGTAGAAGTCAATATTGGTAATAAAACAGAAGAAAGGGGAGGACGAATTGACATATTAGTAGAAACTAAAACACACCAATTGATTATTGAGAATAAAATTTATGCAGTTGACCAATATAAACAGTTAGTACGATATTCTAATTATTCCCAAAAAGAGTTCAAAAAAATACTGTATCTTACATTAGATGGAAAAGATCCACATCCAAATTCATGTGGATGTCTTATAAAGGACACGGATTTTTTCTGTATATCTTATAAAAAAGAAATTTTAAATTGGCTCAAGGAATGCGCAAAAATTGCCTATGAAAAACCCCTTGCTCGTGAAACTATAAATCAGTATATCACACTTATTCGTCAATTAACAAATCAAACAATGGATAAAAATTTAGAAGATAATGTAATTGAACTTATTGCAAAAGATGTTACAAGTTATAGCGCTGCATTAAATATAAAAGATTATGTAGAAAATGCACAAAATTTAATTGTTAAAAAGTTTATTAAAAAAATATCTGAAAAAGTGAAATTAGATATTTTTCCTACAGAAGATATTTCATCAGTTGAAAACAAATATAATGAATTTGGATTTATATATTCCAATTATATCATTTATTTTGGAGAAGATAATGGCAAAACTTATGCATCTTTGAAAACAAAAGCATCATTAGATGGAGAAGCAGATATGCAAAACAAGTTATCTCTTTTTAATAACAATAGTGATAAGTGGAACCCATTTGGATGGGAAGTAATTGAAAATTCACATTGGGCAAATGACAAAAATTTAGAAATATATAAGGATATGCTTGTTGATAATAGCAAATTTGAACAACTGATTATGGTATGGATTGATAAAATGAAAAAGGCTGTTGAAAGTTTGAGTAATTTAAGCTAAAAAATCGCAATTCAAATAATAACGGTTTCTATAAAAAGAGAATTATTTTTTAATTCTTTTTTTAATTTTCACACCAAGATTATGCTATATTTTGGCATATCATAAATTTATTTTTGTCTATTATTATTTATAAAGGAATAGAATGAGACAATTAATTCTTGAATCAAAAGCTACTGAAGTGAAACCAATTGATTCACAAGAGCCAATCAGAAATCTTTTACACGCCATAGAGGTTGTTGTTGACTTGTCAGAAAATTCAAATTTAAGTCCTGAATTTTTTGCAAAAGCAAAAAGACATATCGATTATATTTGCAACATTCAAGTTGAAAATGCAACTTTTTGATTAAACATAAAAATAGGCGATTCGTAATTGAATCTTTTTCTTGGTCGATTATTGATTTGTTTTTCGACAAAATTAATATAATCCTGAGAGATACAGTCAAAATCGGTTTTTTTCGGTATATATTGCCTAACGAGGCGATTATGATTTTCATTCGAGACTCTTTGCCAGCTTGCATATGGTTTAGCAAAGAAGAAATCGATATTTAACTGTTGTGCCATCATCTGATGAGCGGCAAACTCTTTTCCGTTGTCTGAAGTGATTGTTTTAAGGAAAGGCTTCCATTCCATTAAACAATCAATGGTAGCGATTGCAAGTTGTTCGGCATCTTTGCTTTCTAACTTACGAAGTTTCCCTACTCCGGTAGCTCTGTCATTGATGGTTAAGATAGCGCCTTTGTGATTTTTGCCTATAATCAGGTCAATTTCCAAATCACCAAAACGTTCTCGTTGTTCAACTTCCCATCGCTCCCGCCGATTTGTAATCGGTGGTTTGGTCTTGTTCGGCGTAGCCTCCTGGCTACGTCGAACTAAAAATAAATTCTCTGGTTTTTTTAATGGTGAATGATTTTGAGAGGATTTGCTTTTTTACTTGAGAGAAAGAAATTTTTTTTATTTTTGGTATCTGTTTTTCCAAAGCTTTTCCAACCATTCGGCCATTTTTTTCTCTGCAGCATTATCCTGTTTTTTCCAAATGCTGACATTTTTAAGCTGGTCGGGAAGAAACTGCTCTGCTACAAAATGATTTTCGTAATCGTGTGAATATTTGTAATCTTTTCCGTAACCAAGTTCTTTCATGAGTTTGGTAGGTGCATTTCTTAAATGGAGTGGAACTGTCAGATCTCCGGTTTTTTCTACCAGATTCAAAGCATCGTCAATAGCCAGATAGGCCGAATTGCTTTTTTGGGAAGCAGCCAGATAAACTGTAGTTTCGGCGAGAATAATCCTTCCTTCGGGCCATCCTATTTTTTGCAGTGCATCAAAACAGGCATTTGCCAGCAATAAAGCATTGGGATTAGCAAGACCAATATCTTCTGCGGCAGAAATCACCAATCTTCGAGCAATAAATTTCGGATCTTCACCACCCGCTACCATTCGGGCAAGCCAATAAATGGCGGCATCAGGGTCGCTGCCACGAATGGATTTGATAAACGCAGAAATAATATCGTAATGCATTTCTCCATTTTTATCGTAAGCCATTGGGTTTTGCTGCAGTCGGCGGGTAACAATATCATTGGTAATGTGAACCGTTTCGGAAGGTTCGGCAGTAACAACCAGTTCGATGATATTCAGTAATTTGCGGGCATCACCTCCCGAAAAACGCAGCAAAGCTTCCGTTTCATCCAAATGAATTTTTTTCTTTTTCAGTTCTTCATCGGTATCAATGGCTCTTTGAGCCAATTCCAACAAATCGTTTTTATCCAATGGAGTAAGTAGATAAACCTGACAGCGGGAGAGGAGAGGCGTAATTACTTCAAAGGAAGGATTTTCTGTGGTAGCACCAATTAAAGTTATAGTGCCATTTTCTACGGCTCCAAGTAAAGCATCCTGCTGCGATTTGTTGAAACGATGAATTTCGTCGATAAACAAAATAGGACTTTGTTGCGAAAAAAAACGACTGTTTTTAGCTTTCTCAATTACTTCCCGGACTTCTTTTACCCCTGAATTGATGGCACTTAGCGTATAAAAGGGACAATTCAGTTGTCGGGCAATGATTCTTGCCAACGTTGTCTTTCCCACGCCGGGCGGGCCCCATAAAATCAAGGAAGCAATATGCCCCGATTCTATCATCTGACGCAAAATGGCATTTTCGCCGACCAAATGTTTTTGTCCGATAAATTGGTCAAGTGTTTGTGGACGAAGTCGTTCAGCTAAAGGCTGCATGAAAATTTGTTTTGAATTACTATTACAAATTTAGTTCTTAATTTTGATTTTTTTTGATTTTTCAGTTGAAAAATTCATGAAGTTTATAGTTTGAGTTAGCAATTTATGAGATTCAAGGTTGCGAGTTTTGAGTAGAAATATTTTTGAAAAAAGTTTGGCGCAGTCTCTTGGTTGCGTCGAATTAAAAATAAAATCTCCAGATTTTTAATAAAGTAATAAGGTTTTGGATGGTAGGAGGATTTACCTGTTATTAAGGTTAACGGTAAAATAAGGTTTAGTAAATGAATGTATCGAAAAATGATGTTCTTTTGGATGAACCTTGCCCAGTGAGCCAAAAAAATATAGTTCCGAGTTTCGAGTTCCGAGTTTCGAGTTCCGAGTTCCGAGTTTCGAGTTCCGAGTTTCGAGAGTTCCGAGTTTGAGAATCGAATGTAAGACAAAAAATGAAGTGGGGTTTGGGGCGAAGCCCCATAAAAACGATTTCTAAAATCTAAGCATTGATTGGATGCTGGTGTGATATTAAAATACAGATCAATTGAAAATCAATTAAAAAAGCCCACATAATTTGTTATGCAGGCTTTTTTTAAAACAAAAGAAAAATTATAATTTTTTCAATCCTTTCATTTCTTCTTTTGTGGCTTTCTTCAGACTAATGGCTGCACCACCACCGGGAGCAAGTTTTTGTTTTAATATGCTTTTTGAATTGACCAAAAACTTTTGAATTTTATAAGCCATCGGATTCTCTTTCCAGTCGGCATTTGCAGCATCACCATAAATAGTAGCAACATACCATTTTTTTGCATCTAAAAAATTAAATGGAATTACGGCAATTCGTGCATTTTCATCCGTAATGGCACCAACAAACCAATTGTCACTGTTTTTTGCTTTTCGCGTCACCGTGATGTAATCGCCCGGTTCGGCTTCAATATATTTTGTATCGTCCCAATCGACAGCCACATCTTTGATAAATTGAAAAGCATCCATTCTTTTTTCGTAATTTTCGGGTAAATCGGCTGCCATTTGTAGTGGACTGTACATTGTTACATAAAGAGCCAATTGTTTTGCCAGTGTTGTATGCACTTGACAGGGATTACCCGGCTGATAATAACTCATTTTTATTTCAAAAATTCCGGGTGTATAATCCATTGGGCCTCCCATTAAACGGGTGAAAGGAAGAATAGTTTCATGTTCGGGCGGATTGCCGGCACTCCAAGCATTAAATTCATTTCCTCTGGCTGCTTCGCAGGCTAACCAGTTGGGATAGGTTCGGTGCAATCCGGTTGGTCGCACGGGTTCGTGAGCATCAAGCATAATTTTGTTTTCAGCCATTTTTTCGGCTACTCTGATATAGTGATTCACCATCCATTGTCCATCGTGATATTCACCACGAGGAATAATTCTGCCCACATAACCGGTTTTTACTGCATCGTAACCGTTTTCTTTCATAAATTCTATGGCTTTGTCCAATCGCCGTTCATAATTGGTTACCGAGCCCGAAGTTTCGTGATGCATTATAATTTTAACTCCTTTGGAAGCAGCGTATCGGTGAATTTCCTTGACGTCAAAATCTGGATAGGGAGTAACAAAATCAAAAACTTCTTCTTTCCAGTTGCCGTTCCAGTCTTCCCAACCCACATTCCATCCTTCGACCAACACACTTGGTATCCCGTTGGCTGCTGCAAAATCAATATACCTTTTTACGTTTTCAGTTTTGGCTCCATGTTGTGGAAGGGGTGTTAAAGCATTCCAATCGGTATCTTTCAGTTTTATGTTTGGTGCATGAGCATAATCCCACGACCATTTATTGGGAACATGCATGGCCCACCAAATGCCAATAAACTTTTGCGGTTTTATAAAATCAGTATCTTTAATTTTACAAGGTTCATTCAGATTCAAAATCATTTTTGAAGCCAGTATATCGGTTGCTTTATCGCTGACAATAATGGTACGCCAGGGCGTATTCTGAGGAGTCTGCATAAAAGCTTTTACTCCTACAGCACTGGGAACAAGCGAAGAAGTCAATACCAGCTTTTTTTGATCGATAAGCAGCTGCATGGCCGGATAATCGACCAATGCAGCTTCAAAAATATTGATATACAATCCGTTATCTGTTTTCATCATCAAAGGACTTTGCACGGCGTTTTTGGCAAAATATCCGTGTGTTCCTATTCCAGATCCATCAACTTTTGAAGCGTCTACTTCCGAAAGTTTTGTCGTCGTATAATAATATTCGTTGGTATCATAGTCGCCCGGTATCCAAAATGCCTTGTGGTCGGCCGTCAACGCAAATTGTGTAAATTCCTCCATAATTTGAAAATAACTCAAATTCTGCTGTTTGTCGAATTCGTATCGGAATCCCAATCCATCGTCAAACAAACGAAAACGAATTTTCATGGTTCGTTGAGTGGACTTTTGTTCGAGACAAACCAACATTTCGTTGTAATGATTTCTGATTTGACGAACTTCTCCCCAAATTGGTTCCCATGTTTGGTCAAAAGTGAGGGTGTCTATTTTATGAATTTGAAAACCATTTACGAAAGACGGCATATTTTTTAGTTCAAAACCCATTTTTGACGGTAGAATTACCGGTTTTTCCCTGTAGAAGAAACTGTATTCGGGTTCACCGGATGGCGTCAATTGAAACTCGAGCTTCAAATTTTTGTTGGGAGAAAGTAGCGTAGCTGCATTTAATGTGCAGACAACCAAAGAAATAATGAGCGCTGAAAACAAAATTTTCTTTTTCATATGTTGAACAAATTAAAAAAACGGATAATTTTATGAATAAACAAAATTAACGGTTTATCTCGAAGATTTATCCATTAGAAATCAAAATTTTACTAATATCGATTGCAAACGTTTGAAGAAACGTTATTTGTTATTTGCTTTCCATTCTTTCCACTTTTTCCATTCATATTCAAAGTTTGGTGTAAATATGCCTTTCTTCAATAGTTGTTCAATTTCTTCATCTTTCCAAAATCGTCCTTCACTTATCTCATCCTTCGATGGGGAAATAATTCCGTCGTAAAAAGTGAAATAACTGTAAACTAATTCCGACTCAATATCCGAAGTGTAAATGTATTGATAAAGAAATTCAGGCTCAAATTTTTGGATGCCCAATTCTTCAAAGGCTTCTCTTTTCAATGCCTCTTCTATTGTTTCTCCATAATCCACATGTCCGCCTACCGAAGTGTCCCATTTCCCGGGTTGCACGTCTTTGTTTTCAGCTCTTTTTTGGAGGTAAATTTCATTATTGGGATTTAAAACGTGCAGATGGACAACCGGATGCAATAAAAAGGAACCGCTATGGCATTTTTCCCTGCTTTCCTTCCCGATAATTTCTCCTTTTTCGTTCACTATTGGAAAAAATTCCGTTTTCATTTTCAATCGCTTTTTGGATGAATTTTCAAAGTTAATCAAAATTATTGTATTTGATAGTTTTGTTCATAAAATAGCAAATTGTATATCTATTTTTTATCAATACTATGCTTTTACTGTACCATTGTAAATAAAAATGTCGATAATTGATATATTTTGATTTTTTAACATCTCAATTTGGTTAAAAATTTTATTTTCAATTTACTGATTTTCAATGGATTATTATTTATTCAGAAAATTTTTACTCTTCCTTTCCTTCTTGTGAATCAAAAAAATCGGTAAGGAATGATTATCTTTGCTTCTTAATTTTTTAAAACAATAGAACATTTTATCGACCATCAGCAAATAAATTAAAATATGAGCTATTTTATTCGACCAAAAAATTATCAACCTTTACTCGATTTGCAGCAAACCGAATTGGGCATCAAGAAAATAAAAGATTTTTTTCAGTCGAATCTCTCCTCCGAATTGCGTTTGCGCCGTGTAACTGCACCTCTTTTTGTCCTCAAGGATACGGGAATTAATGACGATTTGAACGGTGTGGAACGCGCTGTAAGTTTTCCCATCAAAGATATGAACGATGCCACTGCCGAAGTTGTTCATTCGTTGGCAAAATGGAAAAGGGTGGCATTGGCCAATTACGGTATCCAAAACGGATACGGTATTTACACCGATATGAATGCCATTCGGGCAGACGAAGAGCTTGGAAATCTCCACTCTTTATATGTCGATCAGTGGGACTGGGAAAGAGTCATGAGCCGCGAAGAACGAAATTTGGAATTTCTGAAAGAGATTGTCCGTCGTATTTATGCCACTTTTTTGCGGACAGAATATCTGGTTTGGGAAAGCTTTCCTCAAATTGAACCTTGTCTGCCTTCCGATATTGTTTTTATTCATGCGGAAGAGCTTCGGCAAATGTACCCCGAACTTGCTCCAAAGGAAAGAGAAAACGAGTTTGCCAGAATACACAAAGCTATTTTTGTCATTGGCATAGGGGGCAAGTTGGGCGATGGGAGCAAACATGATGGACGTGCTCCCGATTATGATGACTGGTCGACGATTGCCGAAAATGGCTTGCCCGGACTTAATGGCGATATTATTCTTTGGAATCCGGTTCTCGAAATGGCTTTTGAAGTTTCATCAATGGGCATTCGGGTGGACAGCGATGCATTATTGCGTCAGTTGGAAATGGAAGGAAAGCAGGAAAGATTGCAATTGTATTTCCACAAATCACTCATGGAAGGGCGTCTGCCTCTTTCCATTGGCGGAGGTATCGGACAGTCGCGACTTTGTATGTTTTTCCTTCGTAAAGCGCATATTGGCGAAATTCAGTCAAGTATCTGGCCCGAAGAAATTCAACAGGAATGTAAAAAATTAAATATTGTTTTAATGTAATCGGTTTCCAATTATTTCAACCAAATAAATTTTTCCCAAAATACCCTCTGGTTTTTGGGATTTTTTGTGCCAACAAAAAATTGGAAAGCAAATAAATTTTTAACGACAAATAAAGCGAAATTCTTACAAATAATCTTTTTTGCCGATTTTTCTCTTAAATATGGGCATTTTTTTGTACTTTCGCTTGCTGTAAATTCAAAATAAAATTTTTGACAACATGAATTTAGATTTTCAAAAAATGGGCGGACTGATTCCGGCCATTATTCAAGATGAGTGGACATCCAAAGTCTTGATGCTGGGATTTATGAATGAAGAAGCACTCGAAAAAACTTTGGCTACAGGAAAAGTTACTTTTTTCAGCCGAACCAAAAATCGTTTGTGGACAAAAGGTGAGGAAAGCGGAAATTTTTTAAATCTTGTTTCCATTACGCCCGATTGCGATAACGATACTTTGCTCATTAAAGTTCATCCTACCGGCCCTGTTTGCCATACGGGCAATGACACTTGTTGGGGAGAAACCAATCAGGGAGATTTTAGTTTTATAAATTATTTGCAGAATTTTATCAAGAAAAGATACGAAGAAATGCCCGAAGGTTCTTATACGACTTCTCTATTTAAAAGTGGTGTGAACCGAATGGCTCAAAAAGTTGGCGAGGAAGCTGTCGAAACAGTGATTGAAGCAGTTAACGGAACGGATGAAGGTTTTATTTATGAAGCTTCCGATTTAATTTATCATCTTATTGTTTTGCTGACTTCAAAGGGATTTTCGCTCGACGATATTGGAAAAGAATTGAAAAAACGCCACAAATAAGTGAAAATGATGACAAAAAAATTATTGGTCAAATATGTCGATGTAAATCTCTATCAGCAGGAAATGTTGGTGTTGAAGGATGTGCAGCTCGAAATTTATTCCGGCGAATTTATTTATTTGTTGGGAAAAGTTGGAAGTGGGAAAAGTTCTTTGCTGAAATCGTTTTATGGAGAAGTACCTATCGATTCAGGTTCAGCAGGAGTTTTAAACTATGATTTAAGAAATTTAAAATCTAATGAAATTCCTTTTTTGAGGCGAAAAATCGGCATCGTTTTTCAGGATTTTCAACTGCTCACCGATCGAACCGTACACGATAACCTTGAATTTGTATTGAAGGCTACCGGTTGGAAGGACAAACAGGCCATAGATGAACAGATTGAAGCAGCTTTGTTGCAGGTTGGGATGCAGAACAAAAGTTACAAAATGCCTCATCAACTTTCCGGCGGCGAACAGCAACGTGTAGTTATTGCTCGGGCTTTACTCAATTCACCCGAAATGATTTTGGCTGATGAACCGACAGGTAATCTCGATCCCGAAACCGGCAATGAATTGGTTCAGCTGCTTTACGAAATTTGTCGCTCGTCAGATACCACAGTAGTAATGGCGACCCACAACATGACTTGGGTAGAAAAATATCCCGGACGTATTATCCGTTTCGAAAACGAACAATTGATAGAAAACTAATTTTTCAGTAAGCTCTTGCAAAAATCACTCTTTGTTTGGATGGTTTGCCTGTTACCATACACACTCCCGGAGTTTGGTCTCCTTCCAGAGGAATACACCGAATGGTAGCTTTGGTTTCTTCCTTGATTCTTTCTTCGGTTTCCGGTGTACCATCCCAATGACAAAGTAAAAATCCACCTTTTTCTATTTCAACCTTAAATTCTTCGTACGAATTTACTTCTCTGGTAACCGAAGTTCTGAAGTCAAAAGCTTTTTGATAAATATTTTTCTGAATTTCCTCCAGAAGTTTGGAAACGTATATCTCAATATTTTCGGCCGAAACAGTTTCCTTTGTTAAAGTATCCCGACGTGCCACTTCAACCGTATTGTTTTCCAAATCACGTGCGCCGATAGCCAATCTTACTGGAACGCCTTTCAGTTCGTATTCGGCAAATTTCCAACCCGGTTTTTTGGTATCGTCATCATCATATTTCACTGTAATTCCGAACTTTTTCAACTCCTTCATAATTTTTTCTGCCTTTTCGGTAATTGCAGATAGCTGTTCGGGTTGTTTGTAAATAGGAACAATGACTACTTGATGTGGTGCCAGCGTTGGTGGCAAAACCAGCCCGTTGTCGTCGGAGTGAGCCATGATAAGCGCTCCGATAAGTCTGGTTGAAACTCCCCAAGAAGTTGCCCATACATAATCCTGCTTGTTGTTTTTATCGACAAATGTAACATCAAATGCTTTTGCAAAATTTTGTCCCAGAAAGTGGGAAGTACCTGCTTGAAGAGCTTTTCCATCTTGCATAAGTGCCTCAATACAAAATGTTTCCAAAGCACCGGCAAAACGCTCATTGGGCGATTTCACGCCTTTCACCACTGGAATTGCCATGAAATTTTCAACAAAGTCGGCATAAACATTCAACATTTTTTTTGCTTCTTCCAGTGCTTCTGCTTCTGTTGCATGAGCCGTATGACCTTCTTGCCACAAAAACTCAGCGGTACGCAAAAACAATCTTGTACGCATTTCCCAGCGTACTACATTTGCCCATTGATTGATCAATATCGGCAAATCACGGTACGATTGAATCCAGTTTTTGTAAGTACTCCAAATTATGGTTTCGGAAGTGGGTCTTACAATCAGTTCTTCTTCCAGCTTAGCTTCAGGATCCACAATCAGTCCATTCCCTTCAGGATCAGCTTTCAGACGATGGTGCGTAACCACTGCACATTCTTTGGCAAAACCTTCCACGTGTTCGGCTTCCCGGCTCAAATAGGATTTGGGAATAAACAGCGGAAAATAAGCATTGACATGCCCTGTTTCTTTGAATTTTCTGTCGAGTTCCGATTGTATCTTTTCCCAAATAGCATAGCCGTAGGGTTTAATAACCATACAACCTCTTACTGAAGAATTTTCTGCCAAATCGGCTTTTATCACCAAATCATTGTACCACTGTGAGTAGTTTTCCGAACGTGGTGTCAATTCTTTAAGTTCTTTTCCCATAATTTGCGTATAATGATATTTCTTTTTGAAAAGGAAACGATCTGTAATTTGGAGGATTGTTTCCCGAAAAAATTTCGGAGTGCAAAGTTAATCAAAATTTACGACTTATTTGCTTGCTGAATCAGGTTTAACTGATTATGGTGGCTACCAAGGTACGATTTCCGCCTCTGTTTCTGAATTCGCAAAGATAAATTCCCTGCCATATTCCAAGATTCAAATGTCCGTTGGTAATGGGGATAAGCAGACTTACTCCGCTAAGGGTGCTTTTGGCATGTGCAGGCATATCATCGCTGCCTTCCAGTGTATGTTCGTAGTAAGATTGATTTTCCGGCACCAGTCGGCTAAAAATTTCAAACAGATCCGTTTGTACATCAGGATCGGCATTTTCGTTTATGGTTAAGGCGGCAGAAGTATGTTTCAGAAAAAGATGCAGCAATCCTTTTTCGGGCAGGACAGGCAAATGTTGTAAAATTTCGCGTGTAATTAAATGGCAGCCCTTTCGGAAAGCTTGAAGTGTTATCTCAGTTTGAAATACCATTGTTTGAATATTTTTCGACAAAAATAACTCTTCTTAAAAATTTGTGCAATAAACCGACAAAGAGAAAATTTGATTACCTGATTTCGTCAACACATTTTTTTACAAAAGGGAAGCGGTTGTAGTCGTTGCGCATTAAATTGTCGTTCCAGAAAATCAAATCAATATCAATCGGGACAAGTCCTGTTAATTTGCTTTCGGGAGTACGACCCATATCGATTTCTATTTGCTTGAAAATGGCTATTGTCTCTTCGGAAGTTTCATCGGAATAAAGTTTCACGGCTTCGTTCAAAAATGGTGTAACATAGTTTTCCCCAACAGGTTCGCTGCCAATGCGGGAACTGCACAAGTCTATTTCAAAATATTCCGACAACCTTTCTTTTGCGGCGTCGATATTTTCATTGGCATCAACATTGCTTCCAAGTAAAACGATGGCGGTGTTCATAAAACTTTTTTAAATAAACTAAAGGCTTATTTGGTAGGTGGTAAAAATATTAAATCCACTTTTACTTCAGTAAAACAAAAAAGCCGGAAAAATGTTTTCCGGCTTATAAAATATTTCAGATGTCAGTCGCGATAATCTTTCAATTGTTGTTGCAGTCGCTTACGTGCTAAAAAAATTCGACTTTTCACCGTTCCTATTGGCAAATGCATGGTTTCGGCTATTTCTTCATATTTATATCCTTGCAAATGCATGGAAAAGGGAATTCTGTATTCGTCGGGAAATGCTTCAATGTTGCTGTTAATTTCACCGATGGAATAGGAGCCTTCAGGGCTGTCAAATCCGGAATTTTGCGGCAAATTAAGGTGATACATGTCTTCTGTTTTATCAATAACTGTCTGATTGCGAACAATCTTCCGGTAATTGTTGATAAATATATTTTTCATTATGGTCAGCACCCAACCTTTGAAATTGACGTTTTTGGTAAATTTTTCCCTATTGTCCAATACTTTCAGGGTGGTATCCTGCAATAAATCTTCTGCATCCTCTCTGTTCAACGTGAGTGAAAAAGCGAAATTCCGCATATTGTTTTGTAAGGCAATTAATTCGTTTTCAAATTGATTTGGCTTCATAACTTTTAATTTTAAGTGTGTGAATAAATTTTACCTCTCCCAACGAAAAAACTTGGCAGGTAATTTTTTATTCTAAAACGAATCTTTCTGAAAAAGTTTTTGAATCGAATAGCATCAAATTTATACTTCCATTAAAAACTTAACAAAGAACTCTTTCGAAAATACTTGTTCTAGATTTTCACGACAAATATACAGCATATTTTTAAATGTTTCGTATATTTGACAAAAAAAATTCGATAAAATGAGAAAGTTTTATATATTTTACATTTTTGTAACAATTACAATGTGTTTTATAACTGAAAATCTGAATGCTTCGAATAAAAAAACGACTGTTTTTGTTATAGAATTGAAAAAAGATATAGGTGGTACAGCATGGGTTTATTGTCAAAAGGCATTTAATCAAGCCAATGAGAAAAATGCCGATGTCATACTGATGCACATGAATACTTATGGAGGCGAAGTGGTTTTTGCCGATTCCATTCGAACACGAATTTTGAACAGCCCGATTCCGGTTTATGTTTTTATCGATAACAATGCCGCTTCTGCCGGAGCTCTGATAGCCATAGCTTGCGACAAAATTTTTATGCGTCCCGGAGCGGCAATTGGCGCAGCAACAGTTGTAAATACCACCGGACAGCAAATGCCCGATAAATATCAGTCGTACATGCGGGCAACCATGCGTACAACAGCCGAAGCTCACGGGAAAGATACCATTATTCAGGGTAATGATACCATTTTTCAATGGAAGCGCGATCCAAAAATTGCAGAAGCAATGGTGGACGATAAGGTGTCGATTCCCGGTATCATTGAAGCAGGAAAAACATTGACTTTTACGGCAGAAGAAGCTTTGCAACACGGATATTGTGATGGAATTGCAGAAAGTATTGATGAAATTATTAAAAATCACATTACTGAAGCTAATTTCGAGATTATTGTTTTTCAACCGAGTTTTTGGGACAAAGTGAAAGGATTTTTTTCCAGCTCCATTGTACGAAGCATTTTAATTATGCTAATTATTGGAGGTATTTATTTTGAACTTCAGACTCCGGGCATAGGATTTCCCTTGGCAATAAGTATTCTTGCAGCCGTATTGTTTTTTGTTCCTTTGTATATTGATGGTTTGGCTGCCAATTGGGAAATTTTGATTTTTTTGCTGGGACTGGTTCTATTGGCATTGGAAATATTTGTAATTCCCGGTTTCGGTATAGCCGGAATTTCCGGAATTTTGTTCTCTGTGGCGGGTTTAACGCTCAGTTTAATAAACAATGTCAATTTCAATTTTGATGGGGTTCAGGCAGGCACAGTTGGAAAATCGTTGCTTACCGTTTTGGTTGGCATTACGTTGGGATTTGTTTTGATATTGTATTTGAGCAATAAAATCGGTTCGACGGGAATTTTCAAAAAAATGGCTCTCAATACGGCGCTCGAAAATAAAGAAGGTTACATAGGTGTTTCAATGGATGAATTGCAGCTGGTGGGTAAAACAGGTTATGCTTCAACGGTTCTTCGCCCTTCAGGAAAAGTAAATGTCGAAGGAAAAGTTTATGATGCCGTTTCTACGGAAGGTTTTATTGAAAAAGGAGTTCAGGTTCGCGTGCTTGAATATCGCACCGGTCAAATTTATGTTGAAAAGATATAAATATTTTTCTCTTTCTTTTTCGTATTATTGCCTATCTGTTTGAATTTTTCAAATAGTATCTCCAAACAGTTGTGTAATTTTTCGGATTATTTTACTTTTGCAGTCCATTTAAATGAATAAGAAAGGTATTTTTATTCAGTAATTTTACAAATAATTTCATGATTGTATATAAATTTGGTGGTGCTTCAGTTCGTTCGGCAGCTGGAATAAAAAATTTGGCATCAATTGTTTCTGGCGTGAATGATAATTTATTCATTGTTGTTTCAGCGATGGGAAAAACGACCAATGCGCTCGAGGGTGTACTGGAAGATTTTATGCAGGCCGATCACGCTTCTGCTCTGGCAAAATTTCAACAAATAGAAAATTATCACAATGAAATTTTAGCAGAACTTTTCCCGGATACCGAAAATCCTGTCGCTATTTTGCAGCCTCTTTACGACGAGATTACCAGTATGCTGCAACTTTCGGTTGGTGACAATTATGACCGATGGTACGATAAAATTGTATCCTATGGTGAAATTATTTCAACGCAAATTGTTTCCAAATTCCTAAATGAAGCCGGTATTCAAAATCGTTGGCTGGATATGCGGAAACTGCTGATAACCGACAGCAATTTTCGGGAAGCAAATGTCAAGATGAAAGAATCGCAACAAAAATTGACGGAAGCCGTAAATTTCGAAAATTATCCGGTTTATATTGGTCAGGGTTTTATCGGAGCCAATACGAAAGGAGATCCGACAACTCTGGGACGTGAAGGTTCGGATTATACGGCTGCTGTTGTGGCCAACTTGCTGAATGCAGAAAATTTGACTATATGGAAAGATGTCCCGGGTATTTTGAATGCCGATCCGCGTCTTTATCCACAAGCGATGCTTGTTCCCGAGTTGACTTATTCCGAAGCGGTGGAATTGGCTTACAGCGGGGCTCAGGTGATTCATCCCAAAACGATTAAACCTTTGCAAAATAAAAATATTCCGCTTTATGTTCGTCCTTTCGGGAATCCCTCTGAAAAGGGTTCTGTTATTAAAGCTCATGTCGAAAAACCGGCCGGTATTCCGTTTTACAGTTTGTTGAAAAATCAAGTGTTGGTAACCATTCGTCCGATAGATTTTTCTTTTGTGCTGGAAGAAAATTTGCCAAAAGTTTTTTCCATGATCAATAAACACCGGCTAAAAGTTTCGATGATTGAAAGCTCAGCCATCAGTATTTCGGTAGCCATTGGCAATAGTCGATATTTGCCGGCTGCTTTGGACGAACTGTCGAATGAGTTTGATGTAAGTTACAACGAAAATTTGGAATTGCTGACTGTCAGAGGAATTTCGGATGAAATTGCACAGGAAGTTACAAATCATCGAGAAGTTTTGCTTATGCAGCGTACGCGCCGTATTGGTCGTTTTTTGATGAAAGAAAGATAAATTCTTACCTTTTGGTTATAAAAAAACAGGACCTGTGAAATTTTTCACTGTCCTGTTTTTCGTATTAATTTTCAGATTTGTTTATTTTGCCAAATGTTCCAGATTTTTTACATTTTCTGCAATGTCGTTTTCCGAAAGAGAATAATTGGTTAAGTCGCCAGCAAAATACTGGTCATAAGCAGTCATATCAACCATTCCGTGTCCGGAAAGATTGAACAAAATAGTTTTTGGTGTTCCTTCCTCTTTGGCTTTCAGAGCCTCATCAATAGCCACTGCAATTGCGTGAGCCGATTCCGGCGCCGGAACAATTCCTTCGGTTTGTGCGAAAAGTACGCCGGCTTTGAAAGAATCCAATTGATCAATGTCTACTGCTTCGACCAAGTTGTCTTTTTTCAATTGGCTGACAATGGTGCCGGCACCGTGATAACGCAGACCGCCAGCGTGAATGTGAGCCGGAGCAAAATTATGTCCTAAGGTAAACATAGGCAAAAGTGGAGTGTAACCAACTTCATCTCCAAAGTCATATTCAAAAACACCACGTGTCAATTTTGGGCAAGAAGCCGGTTCGGCAGCGATAAAACGTGTTTTTTTACCATCTTTAATATTATGACGTAAAAATGGGAAAGATATTCCTGAGAAATTGGAACCGCCACCAAAACAGCCAATAACTATATCAGGATATTCGCCTGCCATTTCCATCTGCTTTTCTGCTTCCAGTCCGATTACGGTTTGGTGCAGTGAAACATGATTCAAAACACTGCCAAGCGTATATTTGCAGTTTGGCGTATTCATGGCAAGTTCTATGGCTTCAGAAATGGCAGTTCCCAAACTTCCGAGATAGTTGGGATGTTCGGACAGAATTTTTCGTCCTGCATTGGTGGACATGCTTGGAGAAGCAATTACCTGTGCGCCCCAAGTTTGCATCAGTGAGCGACGATAAGGTTTTTGTTCGTAACTGATTTTTACCATGTAAACAACCAATTCCAAACCGAAAGTTTTGGCAGCAAAAGCCAACGCTGTTCCCCATTGACCGGCGCCGGTCTCGGTAGTCAAATGGGTAACACCTTCCTGTTTACAATAATAAGCTTGTGGCAAAGCTGTGTTTAATTTGTGGGAGCCAACAGGACTAACACTTTCGTTTTTAAAATAAATGTGTGCGGGTGTGTCGAGCGCTTTTTCCAAATCATAAGCTCTTACCAGCGGAGTAGGTCGATAAATTTTATATTTCTCGCGTACTTCTTCGGGTATTTCAATCCATGCATCGGTCTGATTTAATTCCTGATGCGACAATTCTTTTGCGAAAAGTGGGTACAATTCTTCTTCTTTCATGGGCTGTTTGGTAGCAGGATTCAGAATTGGCATGGGCTTGTTCTGCATTTCTGCCACAATGTTGTACCAATGGGTTGGAAGTTCCTTTTCGGTAAGAATAAATTTTTTTGTTTTTTCCATAGTAGTAATTTTAAAATTTGAGAGACGATAAAATTTATCGGATTGATGTTGTGTGTGTTGTCTTAAAAAAAAGCCGAAAACTGGTGAAAAGTATCCGGCAATATAAAGCGGAAGCGACGAGATTCGAACTCGTGGTACGGAAACCCGTACGTCAGTTTAGCAAACTGATGGTTTCAGCCACTCACCCACACTTCCTTGTGTCTGCTTTTGTAATGCAAAGATAAGAAAGAGTTTTCGATTATCAAAGTCATTTTTACTCAATGCTTGTGTGGAATAATTTCAAGAAAAGATGAATTTAACATTTCAAATTGATTTTTAATGAATTACATTTTAGAACGAATAAGTGTTTTTTTAAGAAAAACATTTACTTTTGCAACTCAAATCCAAACGCATTTTTTATGAAAAAGAAAGTTAGGAAAATTTTGTTTGCAGCGCTTGCGGTTCCAGTAATTGTGGTTGTTTATTTGACCTACGTTTTTTTTGCGCCCAATATTTTCCCAAAAAAAGAAAAAGAAGCTTTTGTTTGTATTCCCGAGAACACGAGTTTTGAAGAAGTCGTGAAACTTATCAAAAATGAATCACGCGTGTGGGACAGTTATTCTTTGCGGTTAACGGCCAAAATTTTCGATTACGATAAAAATATCCGTTCGGGGCGCTATGCGTTAAAAAAAGGAATGAACAATTTTGCATTAATTCGAAACTTAAGGAGTGGGAGACAGGTTCCATTGCGATTGACATTCAATAATATACGAACAAAAGAGCAATTGGCCGGTCGATTGTCGTCTCAACTAATGACCGATTCACTCACTTTTTTAAAATTGCTGAACAATTCTCAATTTTTGTCGCAATACGGTTTGAATCCCGATAATTCGGTTGTGATATTTATACCGAATACTTATGAAGTTTTCTGGAATATCAAACCAGAAAAACTTTTCGATCGAATGTACAGAGAGTATTTAAAATTTTGGAACGAAGAACGCCGGCAGAAAGCTGCTTCCATACCGCTGACTCCAATAGAAGTCAGTATTTTGGCATCAATTGTAGAAGAAGAATCCAACAAATCGTATGAACAGCCTATTATTGCGGGAGTTTATATCAATAGGTTAAAAAATAAAATGCCCTTGCAAGCCGATCCTACCATAAAATTTGCATGGAAAGATTTTTCTTTGAAACGAATCAGAGGTCAACATTTGCAAATCAATTCGCCCTTCAACACCTACAAATTTCAAGGTTTGCCACCCGGTCCCATTCGATTGCCTTCGCCTCAGGTGATTGATGCCGTTTTGAATTATTCACATCATTCCTATCTTTATATGTGTGCCAAAGAAACGTTGAATGGCGAACATAATTTTGCCACCACACTTGCTCAGCATTTGATCAATGCTCGAAAATATCAGCGGGCATTGAACGAAAGACAGATTTTTGAATAGTAAAAATTTTAAAAGAAATTTTGAATTAGCGGACAGAAGCAAAGTTGAACGGTTTTCTTTTAGTATTCGGTTTATAAAAGATTTTATTCAGACACAACGAACCTTAGTAAGTTGTGAATAATTTCTTTTCATCCACCTTATTAACTTATTTATAAATAATTGCTTATAAAATATTCTTAAAATCGAATTCAGGCAAAATTTATCAATAATTTGTTTTCAAGAATTCAATCGCTGATAAAAAACAGTTTTAAACTTACAGAAGAATTATTCGATGTAATTGACTTCGGGTTGAAGTTGAATATCAAATTTGTTTTTTACTGAAAGTTGAATTTCTTCGGCCAATTGTTTAATTTCACTGCCCGAAGCTCCACCACAATTAACAATTACCAAAGGTTGCTTTGCATGAACAGCAACTTTTCCAACCTGTTTACCTTTCCAGCCGCATTGTTCAATAAGCCAGGCTGCAGGAATTTTTTCTTCTGTCTCAGATATATAATAATGAGGTATTTCGGGATATTCACTTTGCAAACGCTGAAAATGCACTTTGGAAACGACCGGATTGACAAAAAAACTGCCGGCATTGCCCATTGTTCTGAAATCGGGTAATTTTTGGCTCCTTATTTGTATAATCGTTTCCCTAATGGTTTGCAGGTTTATGTTTCCTCTTTTTCTGACTTCTTCTTCCAAATGCTGGTAATGAAGTCTGAAATTAGGTTCCTTCGACAGACGGAAGACCACAGAAGTCAAAATGTATCGACCTTTGTATTGATTTTTAAAAATACTTTGACGATAACCGTATTGACATCCTTCTTTGGAAAATTCCATCAATTGAGAAGTTGCAGTATCAATTGCTTTCACTTTTTCAATGGCTTCCTGAACTTCCATACCGTAAGCGCCAATATTCTGGACGGCTGCTGCACCCACTTCTCCCGGAATTGATGAGAGATTTTCAATGCCACTCCAGTTATTTTTTACACAAAATTCGACAAACTGATCCCACACAACTCCCGAGCCCACTTCAAAATAGACAAATTGGTCGTCTTCCTTTATTTTTTTCATTTGCCGAATTCCGGAATGTAAAACGACACCCTTAAAATCGTTCAAAAACAGCAAATTGCTTCCCTGTCCAAGCACAAACCATTTTTTTTGTTTTAATGTTTTCGACAAATCTAAAGCTTCTTCAACCGTATAAAATTCGATAAATTCTTCGGCTTTTACTTCAATGCCAAAAGTATTGTGCGAAAGGAGGGAATAGTTGTATTTAATATTCATTCTTGAGAAGTTAAGAAAGTCGGTTTTGTAGGAAACGGATTATTTTTTCTCTTTCATCGGGATGAAACCAAGTAATGTCTTTGTCGTGATTGAACCATGTTAATTGTCTTTTGGCATAATGTCGGGTGTTTTGTTTAATTTTATCGACAGCTTGTTTTAGTGTAATTTTACCGTCCATAAATTCGAAAAGTTCCTTATATCCAACAGTGTTCAAAGGATTTAAGTTCTTAAAAGCGTAAAATTGTTTTGCTTCCTCCAATAAGCCTTCTTCCATCATTTGATCTACTCTTGCATTGATGCGTTCATACAATTCATGACGAGGTCTGTTCAGCCCTATTTTAACAATATCGAAAGCTCTTTTTTTGTGAACGCCGGTTCTTAATGACGAAAAAGGATTTCCGGTGATGGAACAGATTTCCAGCGCATGCAAAATTCTTTTGTAATTATTTGGGTCCACTTGCTGATAATATACAGGATCCAATTTTTTCAATTCTTGCCGGATGTATTCAAGTCCTTGATTTTCATATTGTTTTTTCCAGTAGTTTCTTGTGGTGGCATCTACCGTTGGGATGTTGTCGAGTCCTTTGCATACAGCATCAATGTAAAGCATTGAACCTCCAACCATTAGGGCGATGTGATTGGTCGCAAAATGTTTTTCAAGCAATGCGAGAGCTTCCTGTTCAAATTGTCCGGCACTGAAATTTTCAAAAATTGAATGAGAACCGATAAAATAATGTTTTACTGTGGAAAGTTGTTCGGATGTAGGTGCTGCTGTACCAATTTTCAGTTCTTTGTATATTTGACGCGAATCGGCCGAAATGATGGGCGTTTGTAAATTTTGGGCTACTTGCAGGCTTATTTCGGTTTTACCTACACCGGTAGGGCCAAGAATCACTATTAAGGTCGGTTGCATAAGCATACAAAATAAAAAAAACAGAAAATAAACCCGTTATTTTCTGTCAGTGAATAAATGAATTGCTTTCAAAAGTTGGAATCATCATTAAACAGATTGCTGTCGTCATCGAAATTGAAATCGCTAAATCCTTCTTCATCCAACTCATCCAGTTCAAAATCTTCGTCGCCATAAAAGTTTTCTTCCACATTCAGTTTTGGAGCCTGATTCACATCATTTTCGCTTAAGGTTTGTTCGGGTGGATTGCCGATTGATTTGATGCACACCGGCTTTTCAAGTTTTTTTCGTGGAATAATTTCACTTAGTTCGATAAAAAATGCTCTATCAGAAATCATATCAAACACATACATGAGTTTTTGTTTCTCGTCGGTAAGCAACTCTTCCAATTTTACTTTATCCATCACCAAATTATCATATTCTGAGGAAGAATCCATTTCTATAAGGGTAATTTCCTGCTCTTTTTCCCAGTCGTCAGAACAGAGGAAAAAAGAAGTAATCTGGTCTTTTTTGAAGTTTACAGCATCCAAAATGGCATTGTGTAAGTCAAAGAAAGTTGCTTCAGCATCTATATCGATTACTCTTAAGAAATTGTCCACTTCGTCCGATAATATAGTAAATCTAAAAACCATAGCTTTTGTTGTTTAAGTTTCGACGGTAAAAATAGTAATTTTTTTGGAGCTAATAAGCATTTTCTCCCGATTTTTTCAGAAAAAAAGCCGTTTAAACAATAATTAAACAGCTTTTAAAAGATATTTATTGATCGAATAGCCATAAATCAATTTCGAAGTATTTCCTCAATAGCTTTAACGCTGGATCTGAAGTCTTTATCGGTGTCCATTAAATCATTTACAATTTTGCAGGCATGGAGGACGGTTGCGTGATCACGTTCACCAATGGCTTTTCCAATGGATGAAAGAGAATTTTTAGTGAATTGTTTGGACAGATACATGGCTATTTGACGCGCCTGAACCACTTCTCGTTTGCGACTTTTGGTAAAAATGGCATCCACCGGGATGGAGAAATAATCGCAAACCGTATCACGAATTTTTTCTACCGTGTTTATTTTTTTGGGGATACTTACAATACGGCTAACAACTTTTTCGGCGAGTTGCAGGTCGATGGGCATATCTGTGAGGGTTGAATGTGCCAGCAATGAAATCAAAACACCTTCCAAATCCCGAATATTGTCAGTAACATTCTGGGCAATAAAATTCACCACATCTTCTGGTATATCCAACCCATCGCAATAAATTTTGTTTTTTAGTATTTCTTTCCGAAGTTCAAAGTCAGGTTTTTCGATTTCGGCCGAAAGTCCCCATTTGAATCGGGTGAGCAAACGTTGTTCCAATCCTGCCATCAGTAACGGAGAACGGTCGGAAGTCAATACCAGTTGTTTGCCTGATTGATGCAGATGATTGAATATATGGAAGAAAGTGTTTTGGGTAGCCGTCTTTCCCGAAAATTCCTGAATATCGTCGATAATCAAAACTTCGATGGTTTGGTAAAAATTTACAAAATCGTTGACCGTATTGTTTCGTACCGCATCGGTGTACTGAATTTGGAAAGTATTGGCCGAAAGATAAAGCACTCTTTTATCTGGATGCATTTGTTTGGCTTTCACCCCAATGGCATTGGCCAAATGCGTTTTTCCCACACCTGACTCTCCATAAACAAAAAGAGGATTAAAAGCTGTTTTTCCCGGTTCTGCTCCAATGGTAATACCGGCAGTGCGAGCCAGTTTATTACTTTTTCCTTCTATCAGAGTATTGAAATTGTATTTCAAATTAAGTTGAGGATCGATATTGGGCAATGAAGATTTGTCGTAAGGATTTTTTGCTCCTTGCGTGGCGTTTGAGTTTTTTAATTTTGGCTGTTCAGCTGTACTGGGGATTTGTGTGCCTTTTCCATTGGTTTGATCAATCAATACACGATATTCCAATTGAGTACCGGCTCCAATTTCTCTGTAAATAGTTCTACGAAGCAAATCGATGTATTTCTCTTCGATATACTCAACAAAAAATTGACTTGGTACCTGTACAACAAAACGATTGTTTTCATACTGCAAGGGAATAATAGGTTCAAACCAAGTTTTGTAGGACGCTTCGTTGATATTGTCCCTGATAACTTTAAGGCAGCGTTCCCATAGTTGTTCGTGCATCTTCATTTTTTTAATCCATTCAAAAAAGTAAACAAGTGAGATTTTCAGCCAAAAAAAAGATTTTCAAAATTTTACTTTTGAAAATTCTACTCAGACGTACGGCTGCATTTAGTTAGACAAAAATCTAAATTTTTTTTGACAAGAACAAATCTTTTTTTTCTACAAAAAAAATCAGATTTTTCATTTGGTTAACTGTCAGTGATTTGATGAAACAAATTCATATTCAATCAATTAAATCTAATAGATTTAAAAATCACCTTGATTCTAAAGATGTTAACAAAAAGAAATCGGAATTTGAAGTTTTCCGATTTCTTACATTGAAACCTTTTATTAACAAGTGTTTCAATGATGTTAAAAAAATAAATTCAAAATTATTTTCAAATATTTATTTAGAGAAATTCTAAATAAATGCTATTTTGTTTTGCTCCCAAAAAGTGAAAAATGTACATAACGTTTCGGATTATTTTTCAAGTCGATCAATAGTTGATTGGCACTGGAGGAAGTATTTGCCAAATTCAGATAAAGTTGCTGATCGGTGAGAAGCATGCCCAAACTTCCTTCTCCGTTATTGATTTTATTGGTAAGCAAATTCAAATTGGAGACAGTTTGATCAACGTTGTTCATAGTTGAAGCAAAATTAATTTCTTTCAGATTGGAAGTTACGGATTTGAAATCGGAAGAAGCTCCATTCAAATTACTCATGATAGATGGGAGCTGATATTTCATCAGATTTTTCATTTGTGCCGAAGTTTCTGCCAGGTCGGCAGTTGTTTTTTCAATGGAAGTGAGGCTGTTGTTTAATTTTTCGCCTTCGGTAATGGAACGAATGGAACGCAAAAGCGAATCGGTTTGTGTAGAAATACTTTCAATTTTTGGCAACAAATTGGAACTCAAGTCGGCCATGAGCCCGGGTTTGATTTCCGATTGGAGCGTATCTCCGTTTTTGCAAAAATTTTGAGAAGAAGTGTAGGGCTCAAAAATCAGCTGAATGGCTTTTCCTCCCATCAAACCGTTGTCGAATAATTGAATCTTGGTGTTTTTGGGAAGATTGATTTTTTTTTCGATAGTAATTTTCACTAAAAATGGTTTTTCCTTTGAAAAGTCGTATTGAATTTCGTCAACCTGTCCAACTTTATATCCTTTTATAAATACGGGAGAAGACGCAACCAAACCATCCAAATTTTCATAAGTAGTATAATAAGAACGGGTTGAAGTAAAAATATCAATTCCTTTCAGAAAGTTTAAACCAAAATACAACAAAAAAATGGCTACAAAAACCATCAATCCAATTTTTACTTCTTTATTAAAAAAATTTTTTTTCATAACTTGAATATTATCAGAATTTATTTTTTTGTCATAGACAATTTATTGTTTTTACTATCAAAAAGGTATTTAGAGCTTTTCTTAGAGTTTTTCAGAAACCACAGTTTTAGAAATTTTGTTATTTGCCTGTCAAGCGCAAAGCCTCCTTGACATCAACTTTTTTACCGTTAACGAAAGCAACGATAAAAGCTTGGGGAAATTTCGCCGACAAATCGTTTTTTAGTTGAACGATTTTATTGTAATCGGTTTCAGCTCCAACGGTGTATTTGTACAGTTCGTTCTCAATGTAATAATCAACGGATCTTAGGCCTTTAAGTTCATTCGCTTGGGAAGATAATTTCTTTTTTGAAGCCAGAATTTGTAATTTGAAAACAGGTTGTTGTGTTGACGGTGAAATATTTTCTGTTTGTTTTTCTTGATTCGTAATGTTGGCAGTAAGTGTGTCTTTTATTTCTGTTTGTTTTACGGCAGTTGAATAATTGTTTTGGGCTTCTGAACCAACGTTTTCCGATTTTTTGGAAGAAGCTTGATTGGAAACAGACGTAGAATTTGGTTTGCCGTTTCGCTTGTCGTGTTCTTTTTTGAACTCTAAAAATGCGGTGTAGATAGCTTGAGCCATCTTTTTTTGTCCATATTCGGAACTTAAAAAAAATTCTTCTTCCGGATTGGAAATAAATCCGAGTTCTATCAGTGTACTGGGACAGGCAGAGCGATGAAGTACCCAAAATCCGGCCTGACGAACGCCTCTGTCCAAACGTCCGTTTCTATCGAGGTGTTGTTGCACCAACGAAGCAAATTCGATACTTTTATCCAGATATTTGTCCTGCATAAATTCAAACATTATATAGGAATCAACCGAAGTCGGGTCGAAACCCTGGTATTTGGTTTGATAGTTTTCTTCCAGCAAAATCACTGAGTTTTCACGCATGGCTACTTCAAGATTTGCATTTGTTTTGGCCAAACCCAGTGTATAAGTTTCTGCCCCGTAAGCCAAAGGGCTTTTTGAAGAATTGGTATGAATACAGATGAAAAGATCGGCATGATTTTCGTTGGCTATGTCGGCACGTTCCTGCAGGGTAAGATATTTATCGGTTTTTCGTGTGAGTACAACTTTCAATTCCTTATTGTCATCCATCAGCTTGGCCAATTCTTTGGCAACACCGAGATTGATATCTTTTTCTCTTGAAATTTTACCCATTGCTCCCGGATCATGTCCTCCATGTCCGGCATCGATTACCACTACAAATCTTTTTTCCTGTGCAGCAACACTGGAAGCGAAAATGGATAAAAACAATATCAGGAACCCGTAAGGCAATAATAAGTACTTATGAAATGCAACATTCATAGCAAAAATTTTTTTGTTTTTTTGCATCAAATTATTTTTTAACTGCTAATGAACTTTTACCCGTTCACTTTTCCCCAAGTTTTTACAATCCTTTTATTTTCTGCAAAATTAATCTTTTTTATTTCAAATTCCATTGGATAAATTTGAAATTAATCATAAAAAAGCGGTTGGATACTGTAGATAGCTATTTTTTTCCTTAAATTTGCAGCTTAATTGAAAATGTTTAATCCCAAGGATGCACTATAATTTTAAATTTCACAACAGCCTGAAATGTAAATTATTCCTCTTAATTACAGGGTTGAATATTTCATTTTGTTTGCAAGCAAAAAATTTAGATCCATCACCTTCCGATACTCTTCAAGCATTGGGTAAAGATTCGGTTTTAACAAAAAACGATACTGTAAAAGTGTCTTTACCTAAAGAAAATCCTAACAAAATTGATGCCGAAATTAGTTATTCTGCTTCCGATTCTATTGTTTTTTACGGAAATGGAACAGGTTTTTTGCATGGAAAAGGCGATGTGAAGTATAAAAATATAACATTGCAGGCCGATTTTATTCGTGTTAAAATGGATAGCAGCCTGATTTATGCCAGAGGAACGACTGATTCGTTGGGAAATAAAATTGGAGAACCTGTTTTCAGTGAAGGAGAAGCAACTTATAATTCGAAAGAGCTGACCTATAATTTACGAAGCAAAAAAGGATATATTCGAAATGCAGTTACCCAGCAGGGAGAAGGTTATGTAATCAGCGATAAAACAAAAAAACTGGACAATAATATTTTGCTGATTGCCGACGGTAAATATACTACCTGCGACAAGCATGATAATCCCGATTTTTATCTTTATTTGACCAAAGGAAAAATAAAACCAGGAGATTACATTGTTACGGGGCCTGCTTACCTTGTGTTGGCTGATGTTCCTTTACCAATTGCTGTTCCTTTTGGTTTTTTCCCTTTTACCGACAAATATTCTTCGGGTATATTAATGCCTAACTATGCTGACGAGTTGAATCGAGGCTTCGGGTTGACCAACGGAGGCTATTATTTTGCCTTGAGCGATTATGCCGACTTGGAATTGCTGGGAGATATTTATACGAAAGGAACTTGGGCTCTTACTGCCAATTCACGATACATAAAAAAGTATAAATATAGCGGGAATTTCAGTTTTAGTTATCGGGTGGATGTTACCGGCGAAAAAGATTTGCCCGATTACAGTAAGGCGACCAATATGAATATACAATGGACGCATTCGCAGGATCAAAAAGCAAATCCGTATTTTACCTTTACTTCCAGTGTTAATTTTTCTACCAGTGGTTACAACCGAAGCAATATCAACAATTATTTTAATCCTAATTTGAATTCGGAAAACACCAAAGGTTCCAGTGTGTCTTTTACAAAAAGATTTCCTTCTCTGACCAATCTAAGTTTGTCGGGAAGTATGTTGATAAATCAACGTACAAAAGATTCCACCATTAGTCTTACATTACCGACTCTTAATATTGCTGTCAGCCGTTTTTCTCCATTCAAGCGAAAAAATGCCGTTGGTAATGAAAGATGGTACGAAAAAATTTATATGTCCTATTCGGGTACTTTTGCCAACAGCATTGATACAAAAGAATCTTTGCTGTTGTCATCTTCGCTTTCCAAAGACTGGCGAAACGGAATGCGGCACAGTATTCCGGTGAGCGCTACTTTCAATTTATTCAAGTATATAAACATTTCTCCTTCTTTCAATTACACTGAACGCTGGTATTTACAATCAGTGGATAAGCATTGGGATAGCGATAAACAAAAAGAAATAACCGATACGGTTAGCGGTTTTAACAGAGTTTACGATTTTAATATGGGCGTTTCGGCTTCTACCAAACTTTATGGCTTTTTTATTCCTATTCGTTCCATTTTTGGAGACAAAATTGACCGTATTCGGCATGTTTTTACTCCAACGATCGGTTTCGGATATGCTCCCGATTTTGGTGATCCGCGTTGGGGATATTACGATTCCTACAAAAAAACGACCAAAGATCCTTCCAATCCTGCCAGCATGATTGAAGAAGAAGTTGTTTATTCCCACTATCAGGGAAGTTTGTACGGATATCCGGGTTCAGGTAAGTCGGGAAATATCAATTTTTCATTTGCCAACAATATTGAGATGAAACTCAGAAACGACAATGATACAACAGGGAAAGCACCTTTTAAAAAAGTCAGTCTGATTGATAATTTTTCGGTAAGTGGAGGATATAATCTGGCAGCCGATTCCATGCAATGGTCAAATTTTAGTACCAATCTTCGAATTAAATTCAGCGACAAATATTCGTTAAATCTTAGTGGAGCATTTGACCCTTATATGTATGGATTAAATCAGTATGGGAATCCGGTCAGAATCAATAAATTGCGTTGGAATTATCATAAATTTCCCAAATTTCTTGGAACAAATGCCTCTTACAGCCTGACTCTAAACAACGATACTTTCAAAAAACTTTTCTCGCGCGGAGACAACAAAAAAACAGATGACAAGAAAGATGCTTCCTCGAAAGAAAATCCTGATGCTGAAAGTAACACGACTTCACCGGAAATAAATCAGCCGGGACTTTCGGAAAACTCAAATCAGGAAATTCAGACCGATGCTGATGGTTATCAGAAAGTGACCATTCCGTGGAATATCAATATCAGTTATTCTGTTCGATATGCCAATACAAATGTTTTCGACAAGGAAAAAATGGAATACAAAATGGGATTTACCCACAACTTAAGTTTTTCTGGAGACATTTCGCTGACGCCCAAATGGAGAATCAGCTCGAGTACTTCCTATGATTTTGTTGCAAAACAATTTACATACACCAGTATTAATGTTTCACGCGATTTGCATTGTTGGAACATGTCAGCCAGTTTTGTTCCTTTTGGACCTTTTCAGTCCTTTTATTTCAGAATTGGTGTCAATTCAAGCATGTTGAGGGATTTGAAGTATGAAAAACGCAGTGGTTACGGTTCTACACCTATTACGTGGTATTAGCAATAAAAAATTTCAATATTAAATGAACTTTTTGGCTAAAAATCAGTTTATTGGTAATAAAGGATAAATAATTAGAAACTAACAATTAATTGAATATAAATTTAACAGAGTAAAAAATGAGAATTGAAGCAAACAAATCAGTGTCAGCTAAATACGATTTATTTGTTGACGGAGAAAATCAAGGTGAATTGGAATTAATGGAACGTGCAACCGAAGAACGTCCGCTGAGTTTTATTTATGGAGTCGGAATGATGCTTCCCAAATTTGAAGAGAATTTATACGGATTG